>Ga0315905_10000004_pt1 | contig 276268 bp, 230 predicted proteins | sample LakEriMetagenome_5_FD_203522 | JGI IMG/M metagenome (GOLD analysis project Ga0315905, IMG submission 203522) | Freshwater fungal communities from buoy surface, Lake Erie, Ohio, United States - Buoy 4 MA121 | ecosystem: Environmental > Aquatic > Freshwater > Lake | place: USA: Lake Erie, Ohio...
ACCAGAATTCTGATCGTCGACGATCACCCATTGGTGCGACAAGGGCTTTCGCTGAATCTTGCTACACAACCCGATTTCGAAGTCTGTGGGGAGGTGGAGACGGAGCACGAGGCGTTGGAGCTGGTCGAGAAGATGCAGCCCGACCTGATGCTGATCGACATTTCGCTGCGAAGCGGAAATGGAATTGAAGTGATCAAGCAGGTTAAGAATCGGCATCCCAAGATCAAGATGTTGGCGATCTCTGCATTTCAGGAGAATTTCTATGGCGAACGCGTCCTGAGGGCAGGTGCTTCTGGATATCTGAACAAGCAGGAATCCCAGACGCGACTCCTGGAAGCGGTCCGTACGGTGCTCCGCGGAGAGCGGTTCGTCAGTTTTCAGTTGTCTAGGCGTTTGATCGCACAGGCGCTGGAAGGAAGTGGAGAGACTAGGGAGACGACCGAGTTGCTTTCCAACAGGGAACTGGAAGTCTTTCGCATGATCGGTCAAGGGCTGACCACGGGAGTGATCGCCAGCAAACTGCATCTCAGTCGGCACACCATCGACTCGCACCGTGAGAACATCAAACGGAAGATCGGTGCGCGCAACTCCGGGGAGCTCAACCGCAAAGCGATCCAATGGTTTTTGGAGAATGGTTGACGGTGCGGAAGGTGTCGACGCTTTGCATGAGCTGGGACGAAACTCATGCGATCGATTCCGACCCTCTTTGCATCGATCAGGACATAGAATCGGTCGAGTGATCCGATCTTTGGGTCGCCACGGAGTGTAGTGCTTTTCGGCTTGCAGGCCCCCTGAATACGTGCAGTTCCTCTGAACGAATGTGGGATGCAGACTCCGCTCCGTCCGTATCGACTTGGGGGGTGGCGGAGGAAAGCGAAGCAGATCACTGTGTTGTGTTCATTTCCCCTTCTGGTTACCAACGCAGCGGTGTTAACTGTCTGTCGGTGTATCGCCTCCATTTCGCCAGGCAAATGATTGCCCTTCCTGCAATCTCCGGGTTGGCTTCGCATCGCAGTGGCAAGGCCGGTGAAGTCGTCTCATTGAGATTCGGCCAAGAGATCAAGGTTGGTACAGGAAGAATCTTGGCGCGACGACTGATACTTTATGGAATAGATCATCAGGGCGATTCTTTTGGACAGTCTCTGTGATTCTGTGAGTCGGCGCAGCACTGCTCCTGGCGACTCCATCTTGCCGGCCGGTCGAAACTGGGGCGGATGATCTTCGTGTAGTGGACCGAACCAACGGAAGATCGGGATCGTTGTCTCCTGACGGATTTCGTCGTGGTCCCTGGTCGCGCAATCGACCTTGTATTTGCTTTTGGCAAGCAACCATCAAGACGCTGTGGATCCAAGTCACAGCCCTTTGGTTGCTATCTCGTGAATCGACTTTTCGATAGCGATTGTTCCGCTACTGGATCTCTTGGCACAAGCTCTCAGATGGGCCGCGTACAGCGAAGTGCAGGTGGTTGGGAGAACGCACCACACGCTTTTCAAGAGTCTCCCGATTGGAGATTCTCGCCTCGCGGTGAACGATGGAACTGGTGATTCTGTTTGTCTCCTTGCTTGGGCATTCTCGCTAAAGCGATTCCGTGGCGAAGCAGGGTGAAGAGTTTTTAGGAAGTGGAAGGAGCTTGGAAGATGGCGCTGGCTGCTGAGAAGGAACTGTCGCATCTGGGTGAAACCTGTGGCTGTGCGGATCACGACCATGATCTGATTCACGAGCTAAGTCGTCGACTGGATAACTTGTGGCGCTATGACCAATACCTGGCCAATGCCGAATGGCGCGATGAGCTAAGACATTTTTGGGCCGATCTCAAGACACAGGAATTACGGAACGTCCAGCGACTCAAGGAACTGATCGCCAGTGAAATACAAAATCACTGTTTCTAAGCGGGCGGTGACGAAGACGACATCGAGCGTTCGGCAGTTGAGATTTCGGAAAGATTCATCGAAGGAGAAGGGAAATGGCAGGGCTAATTCCATTGCGAGGCCGGAAAAGCGAAGCGAGGGGCGGCGTGGGGATCAGCGAGTTTCCTCGAAGCATGCCGGCATTGATGCGAAGGATGCAGGAGGAGTTCGAGGCGATGCTGGGTACGCTGAGCCGGTGGCCGGGAGAAGGTGCTGCCTCCAATGGGAACTGGACATGGGGCATGGAGGTGGATGAGCAGCCCGATCGCATTCTGGTGCGTGCTGAGGCGCCGGGATTCGAGTTGGAGGACTTCGATCTGAGGATCAATCACAACCGATTGACGATTCATGCCTGCCGCAAGTCGAAGGAAGCGGGTGAGGAATCGGAGAGCAGCGAAGAGTGCGAGTGCTATGAAACCCTCGTGATTCCGGACGGAATCGATCGTGAAAAGGTGCAAGCAGTCTATCGCAATGGGGTGCTCACCGTGACGCTCCCCAAGACGAAGGAAGGGATCGGTAAGAAGATCCCTGTCGCCGGCGGCTGAACTCCAAGGGGGATGATCCGGGCCGATCGAATCGCAGGTCCTGCTTTCGACCATCGAACTGGATGACGCATCCGCTCGGTCCCGTGCTTTCCTAGACGCACTCGCTGCAGAGATGGTGGATGTTCTCATCCCCAGGGGAATCGGATTTCAGGTGTTGGATTGCAAAGAGGAGCGACGATGGGTGATCCCAGGCAAGAGGCAAACGTCATACCAGCGATCTGCAAGGCGGAGCATGACGTCACGATCGGTCTAGGTCAGCAGCAGATACACGGCGTGCTCACCATTCCAGAGCAGCCCAGGGGCCTGGTGATCTTCTCGCACGGTCGCAGCGGAACTCGATGGAACATCCGAAATCAGTATGTGGCAAGAGTGCTTGAGGAGGGAGGGTTCGCGACGTTGGTTGTCGATCTCCTGGACGATTCTGAGGCGGGGGATCGATCCAAGCTCTTCAATGTAGAACTGCTTGCTGACCGTCTGCAGTTGGTGACGCACTGGGCCGGAAGAGAGCTCCTGACGCGATCGTTTGCGGTGGGCTATTTCGGTGCCAGCCTGGGGGCGGGAGCTGCCCTGGTTGCTGCCGCGCGACTAGCCAACAGGATTCAGGCTGTCGTGACTCGGGGAGGCCGTCCCGATTTGGCCAGTCAGCATCTGCCGGACGTCCGATCCCCCACACTACTGATTGTCGGTGGTAAAGACCATATGGTCATCGACCTAAATGAACAAGCGATTCGAGCGCTGCGCTGCTGCACCCAACTAGCACTCCTTCCAGGAGCCAATCATCTTTTTGAGGAGCCCGGGATGCTCCAGGCCGTCGGTCAGCTATCCCGCGATTGGTTCACGCTTCATCTGCAAGGGGCCTGATCCAGTGGGTGTTCAACGATTCGTCGGTGGGTTGGAAGGAAGCGAGGGGAAGCGATGAGGTTTCGTGATCGGATCGATGCAGGACGTCGGCTGGCGGTGCTTCTGCAGGGGCGGCAATGGACGGCACCTGTGGTCGCTGGGATACCGCGAGGGGGCCTACTGGTTGCGGCAGCACTGGCGGAGGCTCTTCAGGCAGAATTGGACATCGTCGTCGCCAGAAAGCTGCCTGCTCCGTGGCACAAGGAACTGGCGATCGGGGCAGTTGCCGAGGAGGGGCAGGAGCACCTGCTCTCGGATGCCCAGTGGAGTGACTCATGGCGAAGATCCTACCTGGATCAGGTTCGAAAATCGCAGCTTGCGATGGTGCAGCAACGAGTGGAGTGGTATCGCCACACGTGCCGTCAGATCGCAGTTGCCGACCGTTCCGTCGTCGTAGTCGATGACGGGGTTGCCACGGGAGCCACCTTGGTTGCCGCATTGAAGGTGATGCGCAACCGAAAAGTCAAGGAGTTGATGGTGGCAGTGCCGGTGGCAAGCAAGGAAGCGCTGGAGATGGCAAGCCACTGGTGCGATGAGATCTTTTGCCTGCACCAGCCAGCGTCATTTCAGGCGGTGGGGGAGTTCTACGACGCCTTCGCTCCCGTTGACGACGCCATGGCGCTGCAGATCCTGGAGCGATTTCGTAGATCCAAAGCACCGGTCCTGCCCTGAGGGGCTGAGTGAAACGACGCAGGCCACCGGAGAGACGAGTATGCAGATTCCACTTCAAATCGCATTCAAGGATCTCGATCGTTCCGACTCGATTGAATCCCGAATTCGCCAGAAGGCTGAACGACTAGACCAATTCGCATCCGACATCATCCGATGCCGGGTGATGTTGGAACCGGTGGCCAAGCACCACATCCACCAAACGCTCTACAAAGTCCGTATCGATGTGACGCTTCCTGGCAAGACGATCTGTGTGACACGTGAGCCAAGCCTGCACTGGGAGCATGGCGAAATCCACACCGCCATCGGCGAAGCTTTCGACCTGACCATCCGGCAGCTGGAGGATTATGTGCGCCGTCGTCGTGGGGAGGTGAAAAGCCACCAGGGGCAGCCAGTTGGACGGGTGACTCGATTGGTTCCCCACAAGGACTGCGGCTTTCTTGAGACCACCGATGGACGGGAAGTTTACTTCCATCGGCATTCCGTACTGAATAACCAGTTCCAGTCTCTGGAGGTGGGAGCGGAGGTCGTCTTTCTCGAGGAAGAGGGAGACAAGGGGCCGCAGGCCAGCACGGTTCGGGTGCTTCGAAATCACCGCAATCACCAATCAGAAGACGAAAGGATGGGGCGCGATGGAGCCACTTCGGAAGAGTGATCTGGATCTTTTGCTTGAGGAGCGAAATGGACCGTGCATTTCGATTTACATGCCAACCCACCCAAGCGGTTCGCGAGAGGATCCGATCCGGTTGCGGAACCTGCTACACCGCGCAGAACGCCGCTTGATCACCAATGGCTCTCGCTATCCCGGGGCAAGAGACCTGACAGCCCCTCTGCTGCGTCGTCTGGAAGAGCGAGCTTTCTGGGACTCCCCAGGAGGTGGTCTGGCTGTCTTCCTCTCGCCAGATCTTGAGAAAGTCCATTGGTTGTCGGCGGAGTTGGACGAGTCTTTGGAGGTGGGGCAACTATTTGTCGTGACACCCCTGATTCCGCTGCTTCATGAGGAGAGTCAATTCCTCATTCTGGCTATCAGTCAGAAGCAGGTTCGGCTTTTTGAGGGGATGGCCGGTTCGATCACCGAAATCCCAACACCAGGACTCCCCAGGAGTATCGAGGAATCGCTGAGGTTTCACGATCGAGACGAGGTGCTGACCTACCATACCCGGCCTACTTCCAGCGGTGGATGGTGCGCTATTTTTGAGGGACACGGTGTCGGGATCGATGACGCGAAGGATGATCTGCTCCTGTTCTTTCGGCAGATTGACCAGGCGCTTCATCCCATGTTGGCAAACAGTCGCCTGCCGCTTTACCTCGCGTCAGTCGATTACCTTCAGCCGCTCTATCGTCAAGTCAACACCTATCCGTACCTTTCAAGGCAGGGGATTTCGGGGAACCCGGACCGCGTGCTTCCTGCTGTGCTGGGAGAGCGAGCTTGGGCCATGGTGGAACCTGTTTGCAAGGAGAAAATCGGCCGGGCCGTGCAGGTCTTCCGTCAGGTTGCCTCCGTCGGCAAGGCCAGCGCGGATCCCGAGACCGTCATTACGGCAGCCTATCAAGGGCAACTGTCCTGCCTCTTTCTGGCACAAGGAGAGCATCTCTGGGGAAGCTTTGACTCCAAGACTCAGACGGTCCGGATCCATGATCTGCCACAAATGGGAGACGAGGATCTCTCCAATTTCGCTGCGGTGCATTGCCTACGACATGGCCATCCCGTATATGTGCTGTCCTCGGATGAGTTGCCGGTGCCTTGCAGCGTCGCAGGCATCTACCATCTTCCTTTCCGAAAGCACTCGGGTCGGCATCGATGAAGCGAGCGATTGGCGTTCCAGCGACTTCCGGAAGAAACTGGTTGGGATCGCAAAGCAACAAGCTTACAAGATGACATAGCACGAACCCAAGATGGCGATCACATCGCGGTGATCGCGGTAACCAGAACCAAGTCAGATAGGTTACGGCAAGGGGCGGGCAGGGCTATCTCATCCAAGCATGTGCGGAGGGCGATGGAGTGGATCTTGCCTTGCAGAGAGGCTGGATAGCGACAAATGGGCTCGCTGAGGTGGCTATGGCTTAGCTGAGCGTTTAGCAAAGCGACCGCTGGGGCGATTGGGGTCGTAGGCAGGGTTGATTGTCGGGTACGCCACCGACAGTTCCTTCTGCCAAGTAGCCAGCTCATCGCGCAGTTGCATTCGAACGTCGGCGTGGGAGTTGGATCGATCGCGTTGTTCTTCGATGTCATCACTGAGCCGAAAGAGTTCGTCGCGGTCTTCTTCGTACCAATGGATCAGCTTCCAGTCCCCCCGGCGGATCGCAGCACCTGGTGCCCCACCCTGGTTTCCATAATGGGGGTAGTGCCAGAAGAGAGAGCGGTCGGGCATCGGTTCGCCAAGGATCGATGGCAGGAGGCTGATTCCATCGACCGTTTGTTCGGGAGGAAGCTGGATACCTGCAGCCTGAAGCATCGTCGGAAAGAGGTCGGGGGTCGCGACCGGATACGAAATGGTAGCTCCCGGTGTGGAAGCTCCCGGCCAGCGAGCCAGCAATGGGACACGGATCCCCCCTTCATAAAGCCATCCCTTGCCAGCTCGAAGTGGTGCGTTGGAGGTGGGCCAGCCTTCGCTGGTCGAAAGCCCTCCATTATCGCTGGTGAAGAGGACCAGCGTTCTGTCGGCGATACCAAGGTCATCTAGTTTCCCTAGCACCTTTCCCACCGCTGCGTCCATCGCCTCCACCATGGCAGCATAGATCGCATGGTCCTGTACCAGACGCACCTCCCGCTCCCCCTCGACGCCCCAGGTTGCCTGCAATCCCAGCTGCTCTCTCTTCCGCTCATACTTCCGCTGCAGATCCTCGCGAGCCATCAGGGGAGTGTGGACCGAGTAGAAGGAAAAGCAGGCGAAGAAAGGTTGATCGCGATGGCTTTCAATGAACTTCATTGTCTCGTTTGCCAATCGATCCGGAAGATGTTCCCCCGCAGGCCCATCGGGCAGTCTTGGGTTTTCGTAAGGAGCGAAGTACTTATTGCCGCCATACGGACCGCCTTGCCCGGTGCCCCCCAGGTTCTGCTGAAAACCTTGGTTTTCGGGCCACCATCCCTCGGGGCCCAAGTGCCACTTGCCTGCGAAGAAGGTGGCATAACCGCCATGGCGAAACATCTCTGCGATGGTGATCGAGTCCAGCGGGAGCCGATCCTGGTAGGAAGCGGGGAGTAAACGCGTATTCCGTTTCCATGAGGAAGGGAGGGTTGGCGCACCGATGAAATCAGTGATACCCGATCGCTGGGGCCATTGCCCCGTCATCAAACTGGCACGCGTGGGAGAACAGACAGGGCAAGCCGCATAGGCGTCGGTGAACCGATTGCCTTGCGCTGCCAATCGATCCAGATTGGGAGTTTCGTAGAAGGTGCTTCCGTAGCAACCCAGGTCGCGTTGTCCCAAATCATCGACCAGGAACAGGACGACATTCAGCGGTCCTGGCGTGCTGCCGTGCACCACTCCGCTGGAAGCCAGCCACCAAACGAAGCTTGCCATAGCTAAGATGCATCGACTCATCGGCTCAACCTGTTCCAGTTCGAGGTGGGACTTACGGCCAATGGAATTGCCATGCCAATCGGAATCGACAGTGGGATTCCGAGCACACGGGAATGAATCCCTCGTCGGTCTTCGCATCCGAATATCGGGGGATTCATTTACTTTAGGCTGGATGGCTGTGACTGGACACGTCCACTGACGTTTTCTTGGCTCGATCTCGCAAGGCGATCGCTTTCGATGGATCCAGTTTGTCATCGCGATCGTCTTTGGCCATGGGCTGCGTGCTGGCGATGCGCTGTTTTTTCACTTCTTATCGGCCGTGTCGATCCAGCGAACGCAGGATCGATAGGGCGGCAGTCTAGCGATTAGGCTACGGCGAACCATGGGGAGAAGGAATTGGTTTAGGCCTAGCGGACATATTTTTTGGGGGAGGTGCTGTGCCGAGATCTATTACACGATATAGTGTAATAATGCGAGCTGGTAGACCGGGATCGTAGGCGGAGTGATTGGATGCGCAAAGGTAGTTGCAGGCCAGGTGGGATGGAGCAGCGAGCCTTGCTGTCGCAGGTCGAGGCGGGTGGGCTGGCGACCGTCTTCAAGGTGCTCGCTAGTGGCACGCGTCTGCGGCTGCTGCATGCATTGATCCGTAGCGACGAGCTTTCGGTCAACGAGTTGGCAAGGACGGTTGCGATGAAACCGCAGGCCGTCTCCAACCAGTTGCAGAGGCTTGCCGACTTGGGCGTTGTCGCTTCCCGTCGTGATGGGCTCCATGTCCACTACCGGTTGGTTGACCTGTGCGTCCGTCCGCTACTGGAGCAGGCGGTGTGCTTGATGGAAGTATCGTTGGCGAGAAGCGGTAGCACAGGCGGGAGTTGCAAAAGATGAATAGGAGTATGCGCCGAGACATGGTGGCTGAGTGCTTTGGCACTTTCGCGCTGGTCTTTTCCGGGACCTCGGCGATCGTCATCAACGATCTCAGGCCGGGAGCGGTGAGTTCTCTCGGCATTGGATTGACTTTTGGTCTGATCGTCGCTGCCATGGTGCTGACGTTTGGCAAGGTTTCGGGGGCACATCTGAATCCTGCCGTCTCTCTAGGGCTCTGCCTAGCCGGGCGTCTGGAGGGAAGGCGACTGGTTCCCTACTGGTTCGGCCAGTGTGCAGGTGCGTTCGTGGGAAGCGGTTTGGTCTCGGTTCTGTTCCCTGACCACAGCGGCTTGGGGGCGACACTGCCTGTTGGTGGCGTCTACCCTTCCTTCGTTCTAGAAGCGGTGCTGACGCTGATCCTGATGGTGGTGGTCCTGGGGGTCGCTTGTGGGATGCCGGGCGATCTCCATGCGATGGCGCTAGCGGTGGGAGCGGTCATTGCACTAGAGGCAATTTTCGCTGGGCCGATTTCGGGAGCGTCGATGAACCCGGCTCGTTCCCTAGCCCCCGGATTGCTCTCTGGCCAGACTGGATCGCTTTGGATCTATTGGACGGCTCCTTTTGTTGGTGCAGGATTAGGGGTCGCATTGAGTCATCTGCTGTTTGATCTCAAGAAAGAGAAATCATCATGAACGAAAAACTGCAAGAGACAGATCAACCCACGATCACCCTAGCCCAACTGGTCGCCTCGTTGCAGACCTTTCCCAATGGAACGGTGTCCTGGCGATTGCCAAATGGGCAGGCCATCGCACCTCACTATCACCTGACGGAAGTGGCCAGAGTTCAGAAGGACTTTGTCGATTGCGGCGGCGTTCGTCGTCATCAAGTCAGCTGCGTGCTGCAGTTGTGGGTCGCAACCGACACCCAGCATCGGCTGGAGAGCACCAAGTATCTACGCATTCTTCAGTCGGCGATGGCTCTTTTTGAGTCCACGGCCATCCCGGTGGAAGTGGAGTATGAAGATCAGGTCTTGTCGCAATACAGATTGTCTTCGATAGAATGTCGAGGTGGCCAGATGGAGATTCGTCTGGCGAGCAAGCACACGGGGTGCTTAGCCCCCGATCGCTGCGGTGTCCCCTTGGTGGTCCTGGGTGAGTGCAGTGGTCCAGGGTGTTGTGAGTGATTTGTTGGGGGGAATGGAGATGGTCGTGATGAAGACGATTCTGTTCGTCTGTGTGGAGAATTCCAACCGCAGTCAGATGGCGGAGGCATTTGCGAGGATGCTGGGTGGTGCGAAAGTCGAGGCATTCAGTGCAGGATCGCGGCCAAGTGGCCGCATCAATCCAAAGGCGATCGATGCGATGAAGGAACTAGGATACGATCTGACAAGTCATACATCGAAAGGACTGGATGCATTCAACGACCAACCGGTGGACGTTGCAGTGACGATGGGCTGTGGCGATGAATGCCCTCGCGTCCGGGCGGCACGGCGGGAAGAGTGGCAGATCCCCGATCCGCGGGAAATGTCTGAGGATCAGTTTCGGGAGGTTCGGGACTTGATTGCCAGGAAAGTCGGCGAGCTCCTCAAGTCGCTAGAGATTCACGGTTGATCTTTGGTTTGTTCTGTGTGGACTGAGAGTTTTGTTCCGGCTTCTTTCAGTGATTCAATGCGGCTCAGCCACCGGAACGCGATGCCCGCTTTTCTCTGGATAAAGTGCTCGCCCTAGTTGCTTGACCAATGTCCTAGTCAATCGCGGAATGCATTTCCGGAAATCAGCCCTGCGAATGGAGCCTTCATGATTGAACGTATCGGTCTTTCACCTAGCCTTCTTTGTAAATCGCATCCGATCCCAGCGAATCGGAGCGGTGGAAGTGGAATGGTACGTCTACAAAATTGGCTCGAAATTTCAAATGCAGAAAGGGGCGATTCGCAGTATCTTAAGACAATTGCCTTTGGGCTCGAAGAAGCAGTCCTGCACCTGGATTGGGGGCAGTTCAGCTCGAGGCTCCAGGCAGCGGTCCCTCTCTTCCCCGCATGGTGGGAAGGTCTATTTTGACTTTGAGATTTCAAGATCGAGTTGATAATGCCAAAACGAAGAGATATCGTTCTTGCGTTAGCTGCCAGCGGAGCCTTCGCTCTGGCGGCGCCCGCGAGATCGTACCGACGTATCGTGGGAGCCAATGAGCGACTGAGGGTGGGAGCCATTGGAGTCGGGGGGCGAGGTGCGGGCGATCTGGACGCGGTCGCTTCAGAATCGATCGCCGCGCTATGCGATGTCGATCAGAATGCGCTCAGTGCGGCGGCGGCGAGATACCCCGATGCGAAGCCGTATTCCGACTATCGCTTGCTACTGGATCAGGTCGACCTGGATGCCGTCGTGATCGCAACACCGGACCATCATCACGCTCCAGCGACAGCGCGTGCGTTGCGGCGTGGATTGCATGTTTACTGCGAGAAGCCATTGACCCACACCGTCGAGGAAGCGAGGCTGGTTTCCAAGCTAGCGGCCGAGCAAAAGCTGGCGACCCAGATGGGAACGCAGAATCACGAGCACCCCGGTTACCTCAGGCTGGTCGAGTGGTTGCAGGATGGTGTGATCGGGCCAGTCACCGAGGTTCACATCATGACCGACCGGCCAGGAAAGTGGTGGCCACAGGGAGTTGCCTTACCTTCCGAGACGCCCGCGATTCCATCGAACCTGGACTGGGATCTTTGGCAAGGCCCTGCGGCTACGCGGGATTATCACCCCGCTTATGTTCCTTTCCGCTGGCGAGGGTGGTGGGATTATGGCTGCGGTGCTATCGGTGACATGGCAATTCATCTGATGGACCCTGCATTCTGGGGCCTTCAGCTGGGCGGCCCCGTCCAGGTCCGATCCGATGGACCTCCGGCCGATCGATGGTCCGCGCCCTCCCAAATGCAGACTCGTTTTCGCTTCGGTCCACGAGGCGACTGGCCAGCCGTCGATCTTTTTTGGTACGAAGGCGAGGCATCGCCCCCAAAGGAGATCGCTTCGCAACTGCCGGTCAATGGTTCCCTGTTCATCGGGCGAGAAGGAAGGATCGCAATCGCTCACGATGGCTTCCCGAAACTGCTTCCGGAAGAGAAGTTTGCAGACTTCAAGCCACCTGAACCTCGCTTGACACCTTCTCCAGGGCACCATCGTCAGTGGATCGATGCCGCCAAAGGCCAGGGTAAGACCAGTAGTTCTTTTAAGTATGCGGCCCCCTTCACCGAGTGCGTGCTTTTAGGCAATATCGCGTTTCGCACGGGGCAGGAGATTGTGTACGACCCAGTCGCAGGCCGTGTGACCGAAGTCCTCCCTCTGGTAGCCGGTGGACCAGTGGCGGGGAAGGAGGCAGCCAACAGGCTGCTAGGAAAATCCTACCGTGCCGGATGGGAGCTATAGCTCTCGAAAGTTGGGATTCATGCTTCGGAACAGTTGGTGGATGGCAGCATCCATGCTGGGTTGGCTTCTGGTATGGGGATTCTGGCTCACAACGACCGGTCGATATCATCCCACCTCCGGCCTCGCCGTCATCGTGACGACCAGCTTGGTAGTCGCCTTTGCTGCGGCTTCCTACTGCAACCACCTGATCCTTGTGCCAAGATTGGCAGCCAGAGAAAAACGATGGGCCTATGCTTTCTCTCTGGTCGCCACCATGGTCCTATGGACGCTTGCAGCGCTATGCATCATTCGGATTTCCTACCACCAGCTTGTTGGGCCTGACTCCGATCCCAATGGCAGCTACAAGCATTTCGCGATCGATCTCACTGGAATGGTGTTGCACGTCGCCATCGCCGCAGCGATCGTTTGGCTTATCCGGCCAGTTATCCGATGGGTTGACTGAAGGAAAGACCAAAGGACAAAATCGCCCCTTTTCGTTCCTTGTTGGCCCACCGAATGAATTGAATGGATTTGGTCGAGGATTCGGTGCGTTGCCTGACTGGAGTGGTCGATCCGTGTGGGTAGCTTGAGGGGCGGTTCCAGTCCACTTTCATCGAGAAGTAACGGTCAAAGCTTTTCAAGTACCCCGGCAAGCGAACCGCTCGTCCTTTGCCATTCCTTCCTCCTTCGCGCCAACGGTGGTAGGGTTCGGTGGCCAAAAGGATTCTCGCCGTCATGAAAAAAACTCATCTGGTTCACGAAGATTGCCACCATCTGCGAGGATCGATGCGGAAAACCAGTTGCAATAGATCAAACAACTCCGGGTGGTGTTCGGTCAGTCCCATCGGATCGCAGAAAAATGCCTCGCAACTGACCGAAAAGAACTCCATCGAGTCTTGGGCGCCATAGGGATCCAGAAAAGTGGGTAGCCCCAGCCTGTCTGCTTCCTCCAATTCTCGACGTTCGCTTTCGCAGAGGACTTTCCATCGGGCTGCATCGGAACGATGGTGAAAGGGGGGCGACCCATCCAGAGCGCCATCCAGATCGTCGATATGATGAGCGAATTCGTGGATCACCACATTGCGCCCCCGGTGGGGTGAAGTGCAGTCCTCGAGCACTTCTTCAAGAGACAACGCGATCGGAACGCCTCGTTGATAGACACCTGCGACCGGAACATCCTCCTGGACTCCTGAGGCTCGGCCAATCCGGTATCGAAAGCTCCCTTCACGCAGCACCACCGTGCGAACGCGATCAAAACAGTACCAATCCTCAAACCCAAGAAGCATCAGGCAAGCGGCTGCGGCCGTGGTGACTTCAGCAGGTTCTCTTTCCCTGTCATCCGGTATGACCATTTCTTTCTCGTTTAGAAAGATCGCAACCAAACCGAGAAGACGCCTTCTCTGATCGAGGCTAAGGAGGGGCCAGTGCCAGAAAGTCTCCTCCAAGATGCTGTCCCAGCGAAGAGGAGTTGGCTTGGCGACGACACGACGACGACGACCTTCTCTCGTCCAGCGATCGAACCAGCCCATATAGACTCCTCTTTTCCTCTATCTCTGACGTGCGATGAAACCGCGTGTCTATAAGGTCAGAAATTCCAGCGACCGATCGATGATGGATTCGGTTCAGGTCGCCCTGTCGTTCCCTTCGAAACAGCCGGGTCCTGGTGGCTGCACGGTGGCAACCAACATGCCCGGGCGTGATCTGTTGTTGTAGGGAGTTCCGGAGTCTTTGGACGAACCATCGCAATTGGTTTATGATGAGATCCGCAGCAACCAATAGGATTCAGCACGGGACCTCAGCCAAGTTGGCTTCCAGCGGTCCGCTCCAGGTGTTTGGGTAGGTTCCCACCCGTCTTGGACTTGCGAATGATAGTGAAACCATGCAAATTCTGCCACGTACCATTTTCGAATTTCGACACTGGCGACTTGGACTTCTCCTGATCGCCTTATGGATGGGAAGCGATTCGAAAGTCGCTGTCAGCTTTCAGAATCCTCCCATCATCGAGGAGACGATCCCCGAGTCGCTTCGAGGCGACCCGAAGATCGATAGCTTGGTCAGCCAATTGAAATTAGCGCGGCGGTCGCTTGCAGGGATTGGTGCAGCCCATCCCTCCTACGCCAAAACCAAGAGGTTGGTCGAGCAACTGGAGACATCTCTGGCGCAGGAAATCGGCAGTCCTGTGTCGAATCCGAACATGGATGCAGCGGTTTCGATGCCTGCGTCGTCCCAGCTAGAATCGAAGGAAGAAGAGTCTGGCGATGCTTCTGCATCGGTCCAGAATCCTACCCTTCCCGTGCCTAAAGAACCGATGTCGGCCCAGGTGGCTAACGGAGTTGACATCGACAAGCCGTTGCAGACTGATCTACCAGAAGTCACCAATGTGTTTGAGCGGCTTCCCGTTCGTCGGTTGGTCCGCCTGGGTGCCTTCCCGGGCACGCGGATTTTGTGGGGACTGGAAGAAGGGGAAGGGGTGGAACCGAGTCGTTTGTGGAAGTGGGGGGACTTTGATCGAGTGACAGCGCAGAAGGTTCTCCTAGAGTCTGACGAAAAGATAGTAGATATCCAGTTCCCAGATGATTTCCTCCAATCAGGAGTCTGCTATCTGTTGACTTTCGGGAAGGAGGCGGCGGCAGGGAATGTTCGTTTGCTGAGGTGGGAGATTTTGGATGCAGGAGATCCATCACCAACCGGTCGCCAAGAAGTGGTGCTTGGCATGTTCCGAACCGACCATCCTACCGATGGACGATTTGCATCCGGCTCAGCCGAACCTCTGGTCGTTCTGTGGGATCAGGCAACGGAGTTTGTTCCGGCGGATCGACGAGAGATCCTAGAATCCCCTGATCGACGCAGCTTTTTGATCGACTCCCAATCGGGGATGAGCAGTCAGGATGCTTTCCGTAGCCTAGCGGAGACCAGCCGTAAAGCTTGGGCGACATGGGGAGCGTTCGGCCCTGTCGCTGTGTCGAAAGAGGGACTGCTTTTCGTTTCCCAGCAAGGGGAATCCGATGGCGATTCGATTCTCGATTTATCCCTTCCGGCTTTCCTCAAGCCATCCACCAATGAACCATCTTCGGGCCCGTATCTTGTCTATCGTGGCAAGAGCATGCCTTGGTTAGCTGGCACCGTGTTGTTTGCAGGAGACGATAGGAGAACAATCTACCGACTCCAACTTTCCAGGGAAGGACAGCTAGAAGCGTTGCCTGCAGCGAGAAGTCCACAAGCCATCGTCGCTCTAGGCGAGTCGAGTGAGGGAGCGATTCTCGTATCTTCGGAACAGGGAATGGCCTCCATCGAACTGTAGGCCGCTCCTCCCAGGTCCGCCACTATGGATTGTCAGGGGGGCATAGATCCTCCCCAAAAAGGGACTTCTTCGGATCGAAGCGAGCGGAGTTCATTCGATGCGATGGCACGATTGCAACTGGAGGCCTTGGAGAAAAGATCTGTTCCCTGGGGGCCCTGGGGCTTCAAGACCGATTGCCTCGCTAAAAAATAGACCCATCCGTCCGATGAAAAGTTCCAAGGTGCTTCGGACTGCTTTTCGACGATCCACCAAGTCTGGTCAGGGCCACTGCAACTGGAGCGCAATGGGTTCATAGCCAGTTGGCATCCGTTTCCATCCCGCAATGTACGCATTGCCGAAGTCGTCCAGAGTCTCGGATCCATAGAGAAGATGGAGCGGTTGGTTGAATAGTTTTTCGCTGTCTAGGTCGAGTGTTAGAAGGACGGATTCACGCAGTTTCAGATAATAAACGAGCAGATCAAAGCGCCTGCCAATCTTGGTGACAGCGATCAGGTAGTCGTTTCCCGTCGGCGCAAACATCGCCGTGGAAGAGGACTCACCTTCTGGATGAATCCAGCCGAGTGATTCCAATCGATCTGGCTTTCCATCCAGTGCGTGAACACACCAAAGCAGCCCGTTTTGCGTGGTGAACAGCAGGGAGCCATCCATCAGCGATGCGAAGCTGGTGATGCCATGAGAAGAAGTATCCCCATGGGCTTCGTACCCTTCCATCGGCCAGGCGTGGAGTTCTATGAGATTGGGGTCCAGTTCGACCAGTTCGACCAGGACTCGCCGTCTTAGGGTGCCTTCTTCAGAGGTCTGGAACTGGTCGGTGGCTTCATCTTGAGCGACGGGTGGTGTCCAATTCGTTCCGCGCCTCGAGTCGTCGAGGGTTGTCCCAGTGACTCGCATCGCCAGGACGTGGCCGGTGGGGGTAACCAAAATGTTTCTGGATACATGCCCTCCGTAGTTCGGGATCACAACGCTCCTGTTGCTCTGCGTCTGGGTGTCGAATTGATAGATCACGGAACCGAAATACCCTAGCGCGTAAATGTAGCGTCCACTACATCCGATCGAGATGAGAGAGGCTTTCGTCTGCAAGACACTTTCCACTTTTCCGGTGGAGCGATTGACCCGCATCAGATGTCCTCCTCCCTTCCCGTTGGCAGTGCCGTCTGGTTTCTCCCCCGATTCGTCCTGAGAGGCAAAGTAGAGATTCCCGTCCGTCGCTTCATAGAGCTTGCTATGGATTTTGTCCTGTATGGCCGCCTTCCCCCCAGAGGAATTGGTGTTGAGCCATTCGTCGACCCGCCCCAACAGCTTCGCATCACCCGTCCGCGGTGAGAATTGCACTAGACCGGCGCTCACCTCACTGGATGCCTTGCTGGCAAGGCCGAAGTAGATGTTCCCTTTGGAGTCTCTTCCCGTTGCTCCCCAGATAGCTTCGTCGCCATCGGCCACCGGCAATTGCAGCTGCTTGATCTTTGGAGCTCTTTGAAACCGATCCCTGTCCGTAAAAAAAACGCGGCCCCAAGAGTCGGTTGCGATCGAATCGGTTGGCATCTCGTCCGGCACACTCGAATTCGGTATCGCCGTCTTGGGTGCTTCCGGCTTCTCGAGTTCGGTCTCCTTGGATGACTGCACGCTATCCGGGCGGATGGCCTCCCATTGCTTGGAAGCGGAGGGCTGAGCGGCAGGTTGACATCCTGCATGGATCAAGAGTGGCAACAGAAGGGCCAGCGGCTGGGGGCGCAAACGGCAGCTTGCCCACCCTCGTCGTTTGCGATGACGGAAAGTGCGATTGCATCGGGTCATGTTGAACAGCTGCATGGTCATCGATCCAATACTTATGGGGCTTGGCGACATCCCTCGGTTCCCCCACCGCCATAGGGAAAGCTGTGGTGTGAGCCTGATGCTGCGGAGAGCAGTCGAGCTGAAAGTTCGTTTCATTTTGGACCGTGTGGGCAGCTTCGGCTAGTTCAAGCCTCCACGATCGATGGTCGATTCCTCGGGAGCTTTCCGATGCAGTCGATCCCAGGATGGCACTCGCCTGGCGAGAGATAACCGACAGAGACCAATAGAAAACCCGCAGTCCAAGACTGCGGGTTTCAGGCGATTCAGATTCCGTGGTCCACTTGGACTTACTCGCCGAACGATGGCTTGACAGGCAGCTCTTTCCCCGACACGCGATCGTTGCGTCCCACGAATTCGAGGATGGCACGTGTCCCAGCGTCGCCCAGCCGTGGCTTGGCAAGCCGCAGGATACGGGTGTATCCACCGGGTCGGTCGAGGAATCTAGGAGCCACTTTCTCGAAGAGAATCTGGACGGCTTGCTTGTCGCCGATCAACTGGAGGGCTCGGCGTCTGGCGGTCAGGCCGGGGCTACGGGCCGCAGCCCACTGAACCCACTGGGGGCTCTTTCGCCACGTCTTGTAGGCTTCCGACTTACGATCCGACGGACCGGCCAAGCCTTCGGCATTTCGATCGGCAAGAATTCCCTTCTTGGCGATAGTGATGCACTTTTCGAGCAGTGGGCGAACTTCCTTCGCTTTCTCCAGAGTCGTCACGATCCGACCGGGAACCTTGGGGCTGTTCGCTTCCAGTTCCCCCGTCTCTCGTTCGGTCAGCAGGATGGCGGCCACCAGATTTTTGAAAAGAGCTTTGCGGTGGGAGGAGGATCTTCCCAGCACTCGTCCACGTCGCATGTGACGCATGATTCAGTTCCAATCTCTAGGTCGTATGGTCTTGAACAAGGGGTGACGATCAGCGCATCGCTTGGCTGGAGGGGATACGCATACCCAGATGCAACCCCATCGTCGTCAATTTTTCTCGGACTTCAGTCAGTGTCGTTTCACCGAAATTCCGGAATTCCAGGAGCTGGTCTTCCGTTCTCTGCACTAGATCCCGAACGGTGCGAATCTGCGCCGCTTCCAAGCAGTTGTTGGCTCGCACTGAAAGCTTCAAGTCAGCGATCAGGGTGTTCAGCTTCGAGTCCAGTTGAGCTTCGTTGCTGCCAGGGCCGCTACGAGAGGTTGCATGGATCTGCTTGCCAAGATCGGCGAACTGAACGAATGGGTTCAAGTGCTTTCGGAGGATTTTGGCTCCTTCGACCATCGCCATTTCTGGGCCAACAGAGCCGTCGGTCCAGAGTTCCAAAACTAGGCGATCGTAATTGGTCTTCTGCCCGACGCGTGTTTCCTCGATTTCGTAGCGAACTCGAGTGACAGGGCTGTAGACCGCGTCGATCGGAATAATGCCGATCTCGTGATCGCCACTGCTGTGCTCGCTTGCCGGTACATAGCCTCGGCCATTCTCGACGACCATTTCCATCATGAAAGGGACATCGGAAGTCAACGTGGCCAAAACATGGTCTTTGTTGATGATCTCGACATCGGCATCGGTTTCGACATCATGACCGGTGATCGGTCCGGCGGTTTTCTTTTCCACCGTGATCACCCGCGTGCTTTCACTGTGGTTCTTCACCACCAAGCTCTTGACGTTCAGGACGATGTCGGTGACATCTTCCCGGATCCCTTCAAGCGTCGAAAACTCGTGCTGAGCACCTCGAATCTTAATCTGTGTGACTGCCGATCCCTCGAGACTGCTGAGCAAAACACGGCGCAGGCTGTTCCCAATGGTTGCGCCAAATCCTCGCTCGAACGGTTCAGCGATGAATTTCCCATAGGTTCCACTAAGCGTCGAACGGTCGACTTGAACCTGGCTGGGAAGTTCGAAACCTCGCCATCGAATATGCATGTCGAAACCTCAAAGAATTCTATGAATGTCCAGCCGACAAAACGGGTCTGTCGATTTCATCTGATGCCGCTCTGCATCGATCCTCAACCAACCCCAACAACCATCTTGGCGATCTTCGCAAGAGGCCCTCGAGAACCAGTGGCTCTTGCCACTCCTATACTCGCTAGACGCGACGTCGCTTACGAGGACGGCATCCGTTGTGAGGGATCGGAGTCACGTCTTCAATTTCCTTGACCGTCATCCCGGCGGTCTGCAAAGCCGAGATCGCGCTCTCACGCCCAGCACCGGGGCCTTTGATCCGAACTTCGATTTCCTTGACCCCGAACTTGGCTGCCTTTTCAGCTGCCTGCTGCGCCGCCATGGTTCCCGCGAAGGGAGTGCTCTTGCGGCTTCCTTTGAATCCACACGTCCCAGCGCTCGCCCAGCAAAGGGTGTCCCCCTTGGTGTCGGTGATCGTCACGGTGGTGTTGTTGAAGGTTGCCTGGACGTGAGCCACTGCCACGGTCACATTGCGACGGGTTTTCCGCCGCTTGTTTGCCTGAGCCGCATTGCCGGTCGACTTTGCCACCTTGTCATTCTCCCCTTACATTGATCCGTCTGTGCGATTGGCTGATCATTGGAAGCCAGCCAAACAAGCTGACGCCCCAAAATAAAAAGCAGATTGCCTGATTCCGGAGTTCTGAGTCTCGCCAGAATATCAGCGCAAATCCTTGACCCCCTTCTTGCCTGCCACCGTCTTGCGTGGACCCTTTCGAGTTCTCGCATTGGTCCGGGTACGCTGGCCGCGGACAGGAAGCCCCATCCGGTGACGCAGACCGCGGTAGCACTTGATTTCACGCAAGCGATGGATGTTCTGGCCGACCGTACGGCGAAGTGGACCTTCGACCGTGTAATCCCGCTCCAACAACGTCGCCAGACGCGATAGTTCATCTTCGTCCAGGTCGCGAGCTCGCTTGACCGGGTCAATCTGCGTCTTATGGCAAAGGTCGGCGGAAATCGCAGGCCCCACGCCATACAAGTATTGCAGCGAAATGTGAACTGGCTTGTCGTTTGGAATATCTACCCCGAGCAACCGCGGCATGGAGGCCGACCCCCGAAATTGAAGTGGAAATCATCAACGCCCCCCATCCGAACATTTTTTCAAACGGGAGCAAAAATTATGTGAACCCATGAATATAACCTTCGCCATCGGAGGGCCGCAAGCCGTAATTGAGCGGAGTTTGTTTCTAAGTGCCCCTCCAATGGGTGATTTGGGGGTTGTCATTGAGATGGGCCCACCAGGATCGGTTCGTCGTCCAAGGAGTCGTGGCTGGTCCAGGAAATCGGTCGAAAGAGGCCACCTCCCCCCTGCCAGTCTTCGACCCGGATCGCAACGACGACGGGGGTCTCCTGATCGTAAAGGGCGGACGGGATAGGAAACCACGCCTTTTGCTCGAATGCTGTCTTTTGGCGCTGGCGATCTCCCATGCTTCCCACCAGATTTCCGTTGAGATAGACCTCCGCATAGTCGTCGGCCCCGTCGATCTTGAGGAAACGAGCGCCACTTGGGCAATGGACCAGTCGACGGTACCAGCCATCACCATCCAAAGCGGCATAGCCTTGTCCATCCCAAGGCTTTTCGATCTCGATCGCCGGCCAGTTGCTGTCATCCCAATCGGGCTGGTGCCAACCTTCCTTGACGCCGACTCCTTCGGGATCGGGCTGGAACTTCCACCCAGTTGCTGGCAGGCGGACGCGGGTGGAGTGCAAGTCTTTTTGCAGGCGATCCTTCCAGAATTCCTCCCCCTCCGCTGCATCAGGAACCTGGCTGATCGCTGTGGCAAGTTCCCGGAGCAACCACGGCCCGGCAGGAAACGATGGCTTGCGATGCTCCAGGCTACTGACCAGCAATTGACCTTTACCCACTTGGCAACGAAAAACCAATGCATGGGTGCGGTAGTGGTCCAGATCGTGGTTGTCCCAAAGCAACAGCCATGGGTCGGTCTGTTCAAGAAACCGTGGTTTCGCAATCACAGGGGAACCCAAGTCGAACGGTTGGAGGGAGGTGATTAGGTCGACTGGAAAACCTCTCCGTTGCGACCATTGTTCCAAGGACTTCCCGACGATGGGGCCACCTCGCAAGAACCAGTGGTCGGCGCGACGAAACGATCCGGGAGTTCCGTCGGCAAGCATCAAGCAGCGACCTCCCGCCGCCAAGTGATCGACAAGTTCTTGGTCCAGTCGTGTGGTGATGACATGGGCTGCTAGTCCAGGAACCCACTCCAAGAGCGGCTGGGTCCAAGCATCGAGTGCAGGATCTCCCATCGGCAGGCTAGGGTGACGGGCCCAGGGGCCTGCGGGATCGGGGACTTCCGTCGGAGGAGGAAGGATCCACAGGTCCCAGCGACTTTCCAGGGGGGGGCTACCGTGCGCAGTCCACCGCGCCTCTAGCTGGACCTTCGTCGGCGATGGGACACTGGGAGTCAATTCGTCCCATTGCCACCCGCCCTCTGCACCCTTGTCCTTCATCGCCGTGGCTGGGGTCCAGGAGGAGGTTTCAGGGGTATCGCTTTGCCTCCAGCGACAGGCAACCTGCACGTCGGGAGCCGGGCCCAGTGTGGTGTGGCGAAGACGGACCTGAGCTGGCTGGCCGGCGACGAAGGCACGGCGATCGCCGGGGGTTTCCAGGAGTCCCATCGCGTCGCGATGCCAGTCCCACAGGGTGGGATCCCATTTGGCATTGCCCGCTGCGTCTAGCAAACCCATGTTGGCGAAGGGGAAGTCGCGAAGAACGCTGACGACGTAGCCCTGACCCGGCATGCGGCGACGATAGAGTTCGATCTGAAACCGCCGCATCTGCATCGCCTGTTCGGAGGCATCTCGGGATAATCGATGGCGCGCCATCGAGCCACAATGCCGATCGATCCAGTCGAGATAGTCGCTTTGTGCTCCGATCGATCGGAGGTGATGTGGCGAGGTGGAAGTTGGAGTCGCATCTTCGGATAGGCCAGAAGCGGAGGGGCCGGATGGCCAGTCTGGCCAGGTGGTTGGCGGTCCCCAGGTATCGGCAGCGATCGCCTCCCCCAGCAAGAGTGGCTTGGGATCCCGGCTCTGAAGGTGATCGCCGAGTTGGTCTAGCCTCGCCAACCAATCATGGTTGTTTCCGTAGGGATGGTCGTCGTAAAAATCGCAGATCCGATTCCACTGGATCCAGCTGCTGTCATCCTCGATCAAGGCTCCTGGGATCCTTTCGTGCCCTAAATCGTAGAGCGAACGGAGTACTTCCAGATCGGCCGAAGGACCTGTCTCGCACGTCAAGCTTCGGAGGATGACGCTGGGGTGATTTCGATCGGCGCGAAAAAACTCGTCGTATTCCCTCAGCAATTCGTTCTGAAACTTCGGTTTCAACTGTGGATGCCATGTGGGGTACTCGACCCATGCAAGCATCCCAAGTTCATCGCACAGTTGCAGATAGGATTCCGGAGGCACCCAGAGGCAAAACTTGATCAGGTTGAAGCCCATCGACCTCGCCTGCTCGATCTCGCGACGTTGGACTTGGGGGTCCAGCGATGGGCTGATGCGTGGGGGGGCATAACCCCAGTTCAGCACTCCACGAACTGTCAGCGACTTGCCATTGAGCAGCAGCTGGTTTCCCTGAGCTGCGATGGTGCGAAGAGCGGCGTCTGTTTCCAACTGGTGCCATGTTCGCCCCTCGCGATCGCGAACCGCAATCTGCACCCGATAGCGGTAAGGATCCTCGGGGCTCCACCGCCTCGGCTGTTCGATCGCTACCCCAAAGTCACACTTCCAGCGGGATGGCTCGGATCGATCGAGCTGCTGGGGTTTTCCTGAGGGGCTTGGTGAGACTGTCATCCAATCGACCGGCTGCCACTGCCACGGCGTCCATCCTCGATCGGTCAGCACGCGTGCTCCAGCTTCCAGCGACTGTAGCTGGGTGGCACCATGGCCCACCAGTCGCAGATCGATCCGGTCCCGGTCGGTCCATCCGGACACCAAACTTGCTTTCCGATCCACCCAGCCTCCCGCAGGAGTGAGTACTAGCCGAGCTGCTTTCCAGATGCCTCCAAAGTGAGGGAGAAAGACAGGCAGAAAGCCCTGTGTGTTGTGCCCTACCCGTTCGTCCACCTCCACCTGAATCTCCACCCCTGGCCGATACCAGGGGGTCAGGTCGACACGCCATGCAGTCCAAGCGCCCAGGTGCTCTCCCACCTGCTTGCCTTCGATGCGCACAATGGCATGCGTAGCGACGCCGTCCAGTTCGATCCAGATGCGGCGCTGCGCGATTTGCTGCGGGGCGATCTCAGGAAGCTTGCAGCGGTAGATCGCCGTGCCATCGAAGTCCTTGCCGAGCACCTTTTCCCAGCTGTCACCTGGCGTTATGGGCAAAGGCCCTCCACCCGAAACCGGTTCGATGGTCCAGCCCGACTCCAGCGGATATTCCTGGATGGCATCCTTCGTCGTTGGTTCTGTTGGGACTGGCTGAAAAGCGGAGCCGTCCTGGGACAGCCAAGCAATCGCCAGGATGACGATCCCGATCGATCGAATCGACAAACCTGCCCGTTCTATCCATCGCAGCATGACGCACCCCCTGTCGCCCGGCCCACGCATACCGTTCCCGTCCGATGCCCAAGGCGATCTGCTGCCCTGATGATTCGGCACTGGCAATGAGATCTCCTCCCGGCCAGTTGAAGGGAATCCTACAGCGATTCTAGCGAAAAGGCTTCCGCCTGGCTCGATTCCAGTGCGGCTCGTTGGCGCCGTACTTGCTCCACTTTGTCGCTTTCCCCGAGCGTATCGTAGGCAGGTTCCAGTCGTTCCAGGAGCGGTAGGGATTCCGAGCCCAGTTCGATCGCGCGTTCCCAGCGCTGGGTCGCTTTGTCCAGTCGCCCCGCAATACGGTCGAGGTCGCCAATGCACTGCTGCAGGAAGCTATCCCTGGGACGAATCGATTCGAATTCCTCCAGCAACCCATAGGCGCGATCGGATTGAGATGGGTCGTGTTGCAGAAGGTTGGCCGCCAATTGGAATCGCACCACCAAGGAAAGAGGGGAGAGTTGGTGAGCGATTTCCAGATGCTTTCGCGCCACATCGGGGCGATTGGACTGCATGGCCCGCTGTGCCAGGAGCAGATGTGCAATCGTGTTGGCGCCACCGGTGGCCAGCATGTCGGCCACTGCCTGCTCCGCCGATTCTTGCATCAGTTCTGGAGCGCTCCGCAACCGCTCGAGCGACTCATTGAGCGAAGGGTTCATGGGATCGATATTCAGGGAGGCCTGAAGCAATCCGAAATCGGCTGCCGCCAGATCCTTGCCGTTTCGGTTGGATGCCTCATATCGACGCAGCAGCAGACCGGATAGGTAGCGCCGCACCAGTTGCTGCTGCTGTGTTGGGTTCCGCTGGAGCACACCGGCCAGAAGAGATGTTGCCTGTTCCCATTTCTCCTGAAGCACCAAGGACTGTGCCATGGCGATCCAGTCCCCTTCGCTTCCTCCGCGTTCCTCAACCCTCTTCTGATGGAATGAGTAGGCTCTGGTCGCGAAATCGGTCGCCAGACTTTCCGACCCAATCGACTTGGCCAGCTGCGCAGCTTCGACCAGAAAGATTGGGTCGGTGCGTACCAGTCGTTGAAGCCAGTCGATCGCTGCAGCCCGGTCGCCTCGTTTGGCAAGAAGCAGCGAGTAGATCCAAAGAACTTCCGAAGGTGCACGATCTTCCTCCGCGGCGATCGCCAGGTGATGCATCGCCGTACCTTCCAGCCCCTCTTGGCCACCCTGCATCCGTTCTGCCGCATCCAGGCCCAGCCAGAGATGAGCCATTGGGTAGCCCCTTCCCTCCTCGGGGGCCAGGGACTGCATCACTTCGCGCGCCCGCTGGATGTCCCCCTGGCGGCCATACTGGCTGGCGACAAAGTACCTAGCTCGCTTGTTATTCCCTTCCATCTGCAAGATCCGCTCAAAGCAGATCATCGCTCGTCGAGATGCTTCTGGGAGATCCTGTTCCATGGCGATCTGCGCCAAGGTGCGGGGACCGGCCGTTGGATCCCCCCTCGGCTCCGCTGTATCCGCATCGTCCCTCGGCTCCCCTTTTTTCTCTTGATCGGCTGCCATCAGCTTTTCAGCGGTGCGAGCATACCAGACCAGTTTGCGAGTCCTAGCCTGAAGACTTCCCAGCAGCGTAGGCAAGGCAGCCGCAAGGAGGAATGCGACCATGGGAATCGCGATCAGCCAAATCCTCGACCATCGCCGTGAATAGGACCATGCAGACCAGAATTCCCAAAGATCTCCGAAAAAGTGTCCGGGAGATCGAAGCAAATAGGCAAGAAGATGGTCCGGCTTCTCCTCATGGTTCATGATTGTCACCCCTCGGAAGCATCGCTGGGGCATCGACCGATGGCGGCCAAGATGCATCGGACGGACTGCCTGTCCCGGATGATAGCGAAAACAACTCGTGTCTCACCTTCACAAAGACTGTCTCCAGTTGTTCCAGTTGCACCTGGGTCCAGGGTGTTACCGAATCGACCGCTATTTGGAAGTTATGAAGACCCTTGCTGTCGGACCAAAGGTTCACCATCCTTGTCAGAAGATGCTCTCTGAGTCGCGCTGCAATACTGCCAACAAGGTCCTTGTCGCGATAGGGATTTCTCCATTTGCCATCGGAGGTTCGGAGGCTGGTCCAGATCGATCGGTACCCTTCGATGACTCCGCGGTAGCTGGTCTGCTTCCAAGCTCCCTGCACTAGATTCCCCGAGTTCTCAGGGGGCTGCGACCGATCTTGAAGTTCGTCCGATTCCAGTCGTTTCCATTGTCGCGATTGGCGAATCCAGTTGCGATCGCTTGGTTCATCTTCCCAGAGGCTTTGCTGGCTTGTGGACCAACGCGTGCCAATCCAGATCGTCCTCGCGCGGATCGACTTTCTCCCGATCCAATCGGGTGGCTGATGGAGTTCCCGCAGTGGATTGGCCTGAAGGGAGTCGACTACCTCGAAGCCCATGGAATCGAATGCCTCACGCCACCTGTCGATCTCTGGGGGCTTTGTCTGGTTGGACTGGTCTACCCGAAAATCGACGATTCGCTCGGTCAACAGTAGCCCGGCCGCCAGCAGAGACAAAAGCCCTGCAGCTTTCCACGCTCGGACCGCGAAAATGCCACTGCGGTGGGACCTTAACTGGTCCGCTGGTGGCTCCTCTCGCACCCCAAAGTCGGCTCCGTGAGTCGATGCGGGAGCGGCTTTGTCAGTCTCCTTCGGCCATGCGATCCAGCGATTCAGCTCCCTGGCAGCAAGGGGCAAGGGAGCGTCCAATTGCTCGATATCGACCGGTTCGAAAAGTGCCCGCAGAAGACGATCCGCAACCAGCAACAGCAGCGCGAGCAGAAGGAAGCGAAAGGCGCTGGCAAACCAGCTGGCTTGCACTATTTGCTGCGCCGAAGGTTCGGAACCGTAGGCTAGGAAAATCGGATAGGCAGTCCCCAGCTCGGCAAACCAACCCAGCGGAATAGCTGATAGAGCGAGAAGGGCTGTGTGGAACAGAGATCTCTGGAACAGCCAGGGGATGAAGATCGAACAAGCGAGCACCACACCCAGCCCATCTCCCTGGATCAGATATCGGTTGATTGGATACTCTCCTTCCCCCCACCGGATTTCACGCTGCAGCGGGACGTGAGCCACCTGAAACAGGTCCAGCCCCTGGCTGACGAGGGTGGCAGCTGTGGCGTCGTAACTTGCAGAACCATCGGTCCACATTCCCGGGGGCCAAAGCAAGAGCAGCCCAATTCCGAGGATCGCTGTGAACCAGCGTGGGGAGCATGCCGGCAACCCTTGGCGCGCCAGAAGGCCTAATGCCACCAGCAACATCAAAGGCTCGAACACCCAGAATGCAGCCATCGTCGCAATCAGGGGGGGCCACCATCGCAGGGCAGATGAATGCGCGATTTGGGGTGTCGAATCGAGATCTCCACCCATCCTCAAATTCGCTCGGTGATGAACCAACAGCCAGATCCATAAGAAGAGGGCTGTGGCGGTTACGGGCCATCGATCAAGCGAGAGAGAGCTTCTTAGAATCGCTAGGCCAATCCATGCCAGGGCGCCCAAGGTGCACCAAGTCATCGCACCTTGGCTGAACGTCCGGCGGGAAGAACCGGAAAGATGTGCATCCATGAATCATCCCTAAGGAGGGCTGGTTCCAACGCGGTCCATCGGAAAAAAAGCCGACTGCATCATAGCAGTTCACCTTCCCGGGTCCACACCAACCATCCTGGAGCCTTGGATTCCGCACCGATTCAGGGGATGCCTCGGACAATCGCAGGTCCTGCTAAACGGGTGACCCATAGAGGCAGTTTCTGCCAGATCTTCACCAGTTTGGCATTGGCCCCTTGATCGGGCCTCATCGCTTCGGCCGATCCTCGGCGCAGATAGTATTGCCAGTGTGCTGCAGCGGGGATGGAGCCCCACTGTTTTTTGAACTTGAAGGTACCAGAGTCGACGGAGCTTCTTCCGAAATCAAAGAGAGGCGAATTCCTTTCGACCGCTCGCGATAGAAGGTTCCAGTAAAGAAACATATTGCACTGCGTGGTATTGTAGGCACGCAGACTGCTGGCACTTGGCACTTCGGTTCCCGAATCATGGTGGATTAGCAGGGCCGCAGCGACTGGGACGTTCTTTTGTCGCACCACACAGAATTCGGATGTCTCCGGGAAGTTGCGTAGGATGGAAAGGAAGAGCCGCTTTCCGAAGACTGGGGTGCCCAGGTCTCGCATGTTGGTGGAGAAGACCTCGTAAAACGGCTCCAAAAGTTCCTCCCGTCCGAAGGATGCCTGGGATCCGAACTGCTCGTGCTGGCTTCGCTTGATCTGGCTGCGCAATTCCGATCGGAATTGCTTCAGTAGTTTTTCGGTGGAGTCAGGTAAGGGGAGACGCATATGGACTTTGTCGGTACGACTGACGTTGAGTCGCGGGTCGTCTAGTGGTTTTTCATGGCGCAGTTCCAGATAACGCACCTGCCGCTGGTCCGCCAGTTCGATCGCTTGACCGAGCAGATCGCGAGCCGCTTCGGGGGTATAAGCCCAGATGCCGCCGGTGTTGATGTAGGGAAGTGAGACGAGGAAGCGACCGAACCAGGGAGTGGCGACTTCAACCAGCGGGAGTTGGCCGGTCAATTCTCCGAAGCTGTTGCGTGTCTCCAAGAGGTGACTTCGATGGCCAAGGCCTTGAGATGTCGCTGTCAGCCAGGCCGGGTCATGTCCGACAAGTCGTTCCAGAAACATGGGAGATAGCACCTTTGCAAACCGCTGTGGGATGGGGAGCCATCCTCTGCTGCGTCACTGTTTTGCGTTCGATGGAGTTGCCTGAAGCGCGGCGGCGGCCTTCTTCGCGGTGGTGTCCCAGCTGGCGAACTCAAGACACCACTGCCGCGCGGTGGTGCCCAAGGACTGCCGCAGTTTCGGGTCGCTCCATAAACGCTCCAGGTAGTCGAGCCAATGCGATGGTTTCTTGGCCACTAGGCAGGGCGACACCTGGGAGTCATCGATTCCGTTCATCGCCATCGGGCTGGCGATGATGGGCAATTGCATGCCGCTGGCTTCCAGCAGCTTGTTCTTGATGCCCGCCCCGGAGATGAAGGGCAGCACAACGACTTGGCAACTGGAAACTGCGTCGCGGATATCGGGGCTGTCGGCCACTAGATCGAACTGGAACTGTTGGGCCATCTGACGGATTTCTTCGGTGGGGGCAAAGCCGTAGACGTGGAAGCTGGCATCCGGATGGCGTTGGCGGACCTCCCGCCAGACATGCTCGCTGAACCATCGCACAGCGTCGATGTTGGGTGGAAAATCTAGTCGCCCCCAGAAGACGCAGCTTTTGGGCTTCTTCGCGACGTCGCGTGGTGAGAAGAAATGGGCGTCCACACCATTGGTAACGCAGTCGAAGGAAGCCGTGGGCATCCAGAATCTGCCATAAGCGGCATCGCGTGGGGAGACGACCCAGACGCGGTCGGTCAGCTTGGAGTGCGTCCGTTCGTAAATCGCTCCGATCGCTGCCATCTTCAGGTTGCCCCAAGTGGATGGCTTGGAGGGTATCAAAAGGGAAAGGTGCTGAAGGACCGCATCATCGGCCGCGTACCAGACCCTTTTGCATCGGATGTCTCCGGCCAGCAGCGGCAGCAGCTCGCGACCAGAAACCACTACCACTTCCGCCCCGCTCGATTCGACTGCCGCCTGCGTTGCCGGAATCCACTTGGGATCGATTCCCCAGAAGGAAACGAAACGGCGCTGCCAGTAGGTCAGTGGCGGATCGACTGGGAGCCGGCTGTTTTGAAATACATCCTGGCCGCACTGAGACCAATGCAGGTCAAGGCCTTCCAGCGCCTTGTCGTCCGATGGTTCCAACGACAACAGGGAGATCGGGTGACCTTGCTTCTGTAGATGAAGCATCATCTGGTAGGTGTGGACATCATGCCCGGTGGCGCGGGGCCACGCGAAGCGTCTCTTGACGAAGAGAAATTTCATCATTCAGGCATTTCTTTTTTGGTAACCCTACGGCAGGGAACGGCGACGGCGAACGCCGGACGATCAAGCATTCCCGCGCCGCGGGGGCGACTCTTAGAATCTCTAATAAGGATTGGCAAGGCCAGCATCGCGTTCGTAGGTTGCAAGTTGGTCGTCGGTGACGACCAACCGATCACGGTGGTTGCGATACCAACTAGCCGTTTCTTCCACCGCCCGTCGCCAGCCCCAGGCTGGCTGCCAATTCAGCTTTTCCTTCGCCTGGTTGGAAAGGACTTTAAGGAACTTTGTCTCGTGAGGCGCATTGGGATCGATCTGGATCTGGTATTTCAATTCCGGCCAAGACTTCGCAAAGGCTTCGATCACCTGTCCCACCGATACGTCGTCGGTTTCAGATGGACCAAAATTCCAAGCCATCGCTGAGGATGGATCTTTCTTCAGTAGCCGCTCGCCAACCTGAAGGTACCCACTGAGCGGCTCCAGAACGTGCTGCCAGGGTCGCACCGACGAAGGGCTGCGGATCGTCAGGGTCGTCCCCGACGTCACGGCGCGCACGGCATCGGGAATCAGACGGTCTTCCGACCAATCACCCCCGCCGATCACGTTGCCCGCGCGAACCGTCGCCAGAAGGCAGTGATGTGTCTTTCCGAATTGATGGAGATTCCAATAGCTGTTGCGAAAGGAACTTGCCACCAGCTCGGCACACGCCTTGGAGCAGCTGTAGGGGTCGCTGCCACCCAGTCGATCCGTTTCGCGATATCCGTCGGTCGATTCCAGGTTCTCATACACCTTATCGCTGGTGACGCAGACGAATGCATCAACCGATTCGCAGGCTCTTGCGGCCTGCAGAAGATGAAGCGTCCCCATCACGTTGGTGGAGAATGTCTCTTCGGGTTGCCGATAGCTGCGACGTACTAGAGGCTGAGCCGCCAGGTGGAAGATGATTTCAGGCTGAATCTTCTGGACATAATCGTGCAGCTTCTGCGCTTCACGGATATCGCCTAGCAGCTCGCTGCTCAGATGCTGGGGCAGTTGGCTGGCATGATTGGGAATGGTGTCCGAAGGCAAGGAGTAGCCATGGACGTTTGCCCCTAGCCGATGGAGCCACCAGGTCAGCCACGAACCTTTGAAGCCGGTGTGGCCGGTCACCAAAACCGGTTTGCCCCGGTAGATTCCAGAAAACAGTTCACCGTTCATCGACTTGCCCCGAGAGGAATCAATCTGCTTGACCATCTTTCCAGACTTTCCATGGCGCCTTACCGTCGATCCAACTCTGTTGCAACGACTCCAGATCGCGCGTGGTATCCATGCACTGCCAGTAGCCTTCGTGCCGGAAACCCATCAGTTGGCCATGGAGCGCCATTTGCTCCAAAGGCTTCTTTTCTAGAATGCAGGATCGATCTTCGGAGAGGTACTCAAGAGCCTGACGCTGGAAGACGTAAAAGCCACCATTGACCATGGCACCCTTGGTTCCCTGTTTCTCTGAAAACTCGACGATTCGGTCGCCATCAAATTTCAGATCGCCGAACCGTGGCGGTGGATAAACGGCCGTCAGAGTTCCCAGTTTTCCATGGTTGCGGTGGAATTTTAAAAGCGCATCCAGATCGATGTTCGAGAGTCCGTCCCCATAGGTCAGGAAAAAGCTGTCATCGGATCCCAGGTACTTTTCGATTCGTTTGACGCGGCCGCCGGTCATCGTATCCTGCCCGGTGTAGGCGACTGTCACCTTCGGGCGGAATTCGTCCAGCCGCGAATGAAATTCCATCTGTCCGCTTCCACCGTAGTCCACCGTGAAATCGCTCGACAGCAGGTTCAGATTGCTGAAGAACTCTTTGATCATCTCTGCCTTGTAGCCTGTCGCGAGAATGAACTCGTTGTGGCCGAAGGCGGCGTAGTATCGCATGATATGCCAGACGATCGGCATGGAGCCAACTGGGATCATCGGCTTGGGAATAAAATCGGTCAGCTTGCCAAAACGGGTTCCGTAGCCGCCAGCGAGGATCACTACTTTCATCGATCATCGATCCCTTGAAATGTGAAGGAGCATCACCCGCCAAACAGGTGCTGAATATAAAACCTGACCGCGCTTGCCCGACCCCGCATTCCGGCGAAGAAAAAAACCCAGTTCGCTCGGGTCGGTTGCTTCAGTGCGGAAAGAATGCCGTGATTGAACAGCAATCCGTATCGCAGCGCAAGGGCACTGCGGCCAAAGATGCCGAAATGCTTCAGGTAGAGATAAAGAGTATTTCGAATGTCGTTGATACGCCAGCGTGTCGACACTTCGCTCATATCCCCACGAGGCATCGCCAGATGTCTTACCGGGAGGGAACCATCGTAAACCACGTCCCAGCCTCCGCGAAGGACCGTCAGCGAGTGATCGGTATCCAAACGGGAACCGTTGCTGAAGTCCTTGGTCAGCAGGGTCGGATCATGCCCTAGACCTTCGTCCAAAACGGCTCGGCGCCACGCGTAGCAAAACCCATAAACGTGTTCGACAGAAATCGGTCCAGAGGTGGCGCGGCAGAAGTTGCCAATCAGCCGCATTCCGGGACCATCGATCTGTCCGATGCCTCCAGGGACTTCTTGATATCCCTCCTCATCAGCGCGGAAACCCAAGATTCCCAGTCGGGGTCGGTTCCCGAATGCTTCGGCGACTCGAGCGACAAAACCGGGTGGGATGATGGCGTCGTCATTCATCTCCACCACCACGTCCCCCTGGCTCTCCTTGGCGCCTCGCGTCAAGGAATACCCCAGCCCATGTCCGACTCCGTTGTTGATGTAAGCAACGCCATGGCTTTCCACCCATGGGCGAACCGTAGACTCCGCCGACTGCGGGGATCCGTTGTCGTAGACTCGAACGTGGATTGAAACCCCGGTTGGCAACTCCTGGCTGCAGATTGCCTCCAGGCAAACCGCCAGCACTTCGGGGCGGCGGTAGGTGGCAACAACGAATGCGATTTCCACCGTCGGTCACCCCGATCTCTTGTTGGTCAGGGTGCTGTAAAGTTCGGCATAGCGACCGATCGCTTGGTTGAGATCGAAGGCATCGATGACTCTCTGCCGACTGGCCAGCCCCATCGATCGTCTCAGCGAGGAGCTACCTAGTAGATCGACGATCGCTTCGGCCATGCGAAGAAAATCTCCCCGCGGGACTAAGCGCCCCTCCACCCCATCGGTCACATGCTCCGGATTGCCACCCACCTCCGTCACCACCGGCGGGCACTGGCAGGACATCGCTTCCAGCAAAGTCAGCGAAGCGGCCTCTGAGACGCTGGGCAAGACGAAAAGGTCGACCGCTCGTAGAATCTCTGCGACATCGTGGCGTATCCCCCAGAACTCGATTGACTCGGAGATTTTCAATTCATCGACCAACTTCCTTATCGACTCGCCCTGAGGCCCATCTCCTACCAGCAGCAGGCGGGCATGAGGAGTTCGGCGTAGCACCTCCGGCCATGCCTTGATCAGCGTCAGATGGTCCTTCACGGGGTGAAACCTAGCGATGCAGGCGACGTAAAGTCGATCGTCACGCAGACCTAGGTTCTGGCGTCTTTGGGCCACTTCCTCGTCGGTTCCCCGGGGGGCCATCTGCTGGACGTCGACCCCGTTGTAAAGCGTCTCAACCTTCGAAAAACCGTCGTTGACCTGAAGCGCCTCGGCGCTGAATCGACAACAGGCTGTCGCATGATCGCAGGCTCGCGTCAGCACGAACCGATTGGTCATGCGGCGTTTCCAGGAGACGATGTCTGGATAAAACCGACCGTGCTCGGTCATCAAGATCTTCGTCCGCCAGGCTCCCGTCAGCCTCGCGAGAGCCCCATAAAAAAAGGGTGTGTACTGATGTGCGTGCAACAGGTCGACCGACTCCATCCGAAGATGATTCCTGAGTCGACTGATCGTTTGCCAATCGACCCCAGGCTTTCTTCCAAGGACCACCACGGAAGTCCCTCGCTCCATCAACCGCTCCCCCAACTCCCCCAGGCCATCCAGGCAGATCACCTGGAAGTCGAAGTGCTCTTGAAGCCGATCGATGATTTGCGTCACCAGCACTTCGGCCCCCGCCACCTGCATCAAATGCATCAAGAAGGCAACCTTCGGGCGTGTCGCTTGAGGGGCTTGAAGGGCCATTCGAAATCCGGGCGTTCGGGGGACCTTCGCTACCGGAAGAGGGCATCCGATAACAAGAACCGTTCGTATGCCGACAGTAGAGATGAGCCGACCTGCAGGGCGAACCCACCCCTCGCCCAGGGGGTCATTTGTAGGGCTGTTTGCCTCAGTATAGGTCAGGCCGCTTGAGACGCAACCCCTTCGCCATCTTCGATGCCATTCCCTTGGCCTAGTCGTACCCGACTGCGTCTCGCCTTGACTTCAAAGGCCTGACCGTTCTAGAGTGCCCGCTCCCGCGTTCGGCCGCTCGCAAGGTCCACACCTGGAAAGCCTTGAGAGCCGTAAAAGGATGGGTGTCGGCACGGGACGGACGAGCATTATCAAGGAGGATGGGTACGATGAACAGGTTGCCTCGAACGAACCAGATTTCCGCCATTGCCCTGGGGATTGGCCTAGCCCCCTGGTTTTCTATGGGACAGTCCCTTCGAGCGCAATCGGCCAGCGTTTCGCCGGCCCAAAGCGGCGGGGCCGTCGCTGGTGTGGCCGGTCAGGCTAGGGGCGCACAGTCCAATGTCGCGTCGGGAGGAGTCGACTCGGGGCCTCAAGTGGTCGCTCTGGTCAATGGGATGCCGATTCCTCGCGAGCGGCTGGCGGAGGAGTGTCTGAGGCGGCACGGCACCATGGTGCTCGATGACCTGCTCGACAAGATGCTAGTGCTGCAGGCATGTCAGGCGCAGAACTTGGTGATCACCCAAGAAGATGTCAACGATGAGATCGCCAGGCAGGCGACCAAGTTCAAGCTAAACACGAAGATGTTCCTGCAGTTGTTGGAGGAAGAGCGAGGGGTGAAGCCGGAGCGATACGCGGCGGATATCGTCTGGCCCATGCTGGCCATGCGACAACTGGCTCGCGACAAAATCCAGGTCACCCAGGAAGAGATCGATCGGGCGTATCAGTACGAATTCGGTCCCTCGGTGAAGGTGCGGATGATCGCGGTCAAGGATGAAGAAAAGGCGAAGCAGATCCATCAGCAGGTCACCATGGCCCCGTCGGAGTTCAAGCGGCTGGCCAAGCTGGAGAGCACCGACCAGAGCAGCGCCAGCGTCGAAGGGTTGCTACCGCCGATCCGCAAGAATTCGGGGGATGACCAGATCGAGCAGGTTGCATTTCAACTGAAGCCCGATGAGGTCTCGGAGATCTTCCAGGTCGCCAATCAGTTTGTGATTCTGCAGTGCGTGAGGCATGAGCCGGCGACGCCTCCGCATCCAGATCAGATGGATTCGGTCATCGCCAGGATCCGGCAATCGCTGGAGGAGCGACAGTTGGAGGCGATGGCATCGACGATGTTCACGACGCTTCGTTCCCAAAGCCAAGTGGTGAAGGTCTATGGTGAGCCAGCGCAGGGGCAGCACCCGGAAGTGGCCGCCTTCATCAACCAGCAACCGATCCCGCTAGCCACGCTGGCCAACGAATGCCTCCAGCGTTTCGGTTCCCAGGTGCTGGAAGGGGAAGTCCACCGTGTCCTTCTCGAGGATGCGCTGCAGAAGCGGAAGTTGGCGGTGGAGCCGAATGAGATTCAGGGAGAGATCACGAGGGCGGCCGAGTACTTTGGCTACGTCAAGCAGGGGCAGGTCGACGTCGAAGCATGGCTGGCCAAGGTGCTTGAGGAGCCAGGGGCCAGCTACGAACTCTATGTGCGCGACACCGTCTGGCCGACTGTGGCCCTCAAGAAGATGGTCACGGGCAAAGTCCAGATCACCGAAGAGGATTTCCAGCGAGGCTTTGAAGCCAATTACGGACCGCGGGCCGAAGTGCTGGCGATCGTCACCAGCAACCAGCGCACCGCGCAGGAAGTCTGGCAGATGGCGCGGGATAACCCTACGGATCAGTTTTTCGGGGAGCTGGCAGCACAGTATTCCGTCGAACCGACTTCGCGCAGCAATTATGGGAAGGTTCCGCCGATTCGAAAGAATGGCGGTCAACCTACGATGGAGAAAGCTGCCTTCGCACTCAAGCCGGGCGAGCTTTCCGGCATCATCGAAATCTCCAATCAGTACGTCATCCTCCGCTGCCAGGGATTCACCAAGCCGGTGGTTCAAGACCTCTCGGAGGTCCGCGACGAACTGGCAAAGGATCTGGAGGAACGGATGACTCGACGAGCGATTCTGCAGGAGATGGATGGGCTGATGGCGGACGCGACCATCGAGAACTTCCTCGACCCCAAGAAGAGCCACTACGGGTCCAAGGCTTCCAGTTCCTTGCTGCAGGCGCAGCAGGGCAAGGAAACCAAGCCGCGGCGCTGAGACGCGTTGTTAGCCGCTCTGGATTTCAGCTAGGAGCCACCTTCGGATTGTGGACGCACAGCAACTGAAAACCCTTCAGCAACCGCTGAAGGAGAAATATCGCCAGAGTCCACTCGAGGCGCAAAAAAGACTGGTGGCCCGCGGAACAGTCGGTCTAGCGTCGCTGACCTGCGACGTCCCGACCTTTGCTGGGGTCTCCCGAGCCGGGTTGCACCCGGCGACCGGAGGCACTCAGCCCTTGGCCTGCTCGGGTGAAATTCTCTTGGAAGCGATTGTCTCGTGCGCGGGGGTTACCCTGGCGGCCGTCGCCACCGCGATGGGAATCGAAATGCGGGCTGCCTCAGTCGAAGCCTGTGGGGATCTCGACTTCCGCGGGACACTGGGGGTCGACAAAACGGTTCCAGTCGGATTCTCAAAGATCGAATTGCGATTCTCGATCGACAGCGATGCGCCCCAGGATTCGATCGCTAAACTGATCGAACTGACTGAGCGATACTGCGTCGTATGGCAGACCTTTGCGCAACCGCCTCGCTTGAGCACATCATGTTCCAGTTCCAAAGCAACCCCCTGATCCCAAGGTGGGCACGCAGGCATCTTCCCGCCATTCTGCTAGTCTGGCTTGCCGCATGGCATACAACTCCAGTCCCAGCCCAGGAGCTTTCCACCGCTCCAAACTTGATTCTCTTCGTCAGCGACGATCAGAGTCCTGATCTGGGGTGTTATGGAAGCGTGGATGCAAAGACCCCGGCTATCGATCGCCTCGCTTCGGAAGGACTGCGATACACCCGGGCTTACGCGACCACCGCCAGTTGCAGCGCATCCCGTTCCGTGATCCTCTCCGGTTTGTTCAATCACGCCAACGGGCAGTATGGTCACGCACACGATTACCATCGCTTCAAAACGAAGGAGTCGTTGTCTACCTTGCCGCAGCGATTGTCTGAGGCGGGATACGAGACGATTCGCATCGGAAAATTCCATCTGGCACCTGAGTCGGCCTATCCCTTTGAAACGGTGCTGCCAGGGAACGAACGGGATCCGGTCGGTATGGCTCAGCAGGTGGCTGTCCATCTCCAAAATCGTTCCAAGGAACGTCCGTTCTTTCTTTATTTCTGCACCGCCGATCCGCATCGAGGCGGCGGATTTCGAAACGATCTTCCCTACGCTCCAGATGCCTTTGGCAATCGGCCCCTAACGGGCGACAGTTCCCGCGTGCATCAGGTGGATCCCGCAACGATCGACGTCCCCGACTTCCTCCCCGACACCCCCCATTGCCGAGCCGAATTGGCGATGTACCACCAGAGTTGTCATCGGGTCGATCAGGGCGTGGATGCACTGTTTAGCGCACTGCGTGAGGTGGAGGCGGAGAAGCAATCTGTTTTCCTCTTTACTGCAGATCATGGCATGGCTTTCCCCGGCGCTAAAACGACACTTTACGAAGCTGGGCTCCATGTGCCACTGATCATCTGGGATGGGCGCAGGCCACCCAACCATGCCGCAACCATCGATCTTCCTGTGACGCATGCGGATCTGGCTCCTACAATCCTCGATTACGCACGCGTCCCCTACAAGGCAGCGGAGTTGCACGGCTTCAGTCATCATCCCGATCGCATCCACCTTCTGCCAAATCCCCGTACCACGCATGCCTCTCATACGTTTCATGAAATCACGATGTACTACCCGATGCGCAGCGTTCGGTCTTCTCGCTACAAGTTGATCTGGAATATTGCGCATCCCCTGCCCTTTCCTTTTGCGACCGATCTGTGGGAGTCTCCGACTTGGCAGGAGCGACTGAAAGAGGGGCTGATGGCCTCCTATGGACCACGCACGGTGGGTAGCTACATTCAGCGACCCAAGTTGGAACTCTACGATCTGGTAACCGATCCAGCTGAAGCAAGGAATTTGGCGGAGGTTCCTGAGTTGCAGGAGGAGCTGAAGGAGTTGGTATCGGACCTGCGGGCGTTTCAGAAGGCGACAGGGGACCCTTGGATTCTCAAATGGGAACACGAATGAATTCCGGCGACATGGCCAACCAAGAGGGGACCAACATCGTGATCATTGGCGGTGTCGCCGGCGGCGCGTCGGCAGCCGCCCGCGCCCGCCGCTGCAACGCCACAGCGCGCATCACGATTCTGGAAAAAGGCCCCGATATCTCCTTTGCCAATTGCGGCTTGCCATACCATCTCGGTGGAGAAATCCAGCAGCGATCGAAACTGCTAGTGGCCACCCGCGAGCTGTTTTGGAATCGCTTCCGCATCGATGTGCGAACGGGAACCGAAGCGATTCGGATCGATCGGCAGAAGAAGGAGATCGAAGTGCGGTCGGCGACGGGGGAGCCTTTGCCATCGATCCCTTACGATCGCTTGGTCCTGGCCACCGGGGCTCAGCCTCGGCGTCCTGCATTCTGGCGCGACGCACCCAACCTGTTCCATCTCTGGACGCTTGAGGATCTCGATCGAATCCTCGCCTGGATTCAGGCTGGCAATGTCCAGCGAGTCGCCGTCGTGGGGGCCGGGTTCGTTGGGTTAGAAGTGGTGGAACAGCTTTCGCGATTGGGTATCCAGGTCGACCTGATCGAAAACGCCCCTCAGGTGCTGGCACCGATCGATCCCTGTTTTGCCAAAGCGATCGAATCGCATCTGATCGATCACCAGGTCGGCGTTCACTTGGGATCGGCGGTTCAGTCGCTGGTGCCCGCAGCGGGACCGATCGAACGCGTGGTGTTGCAGGATGGCCAGGAGATCCAAGCCGATTTGGTCCTCGTGGGAGCTGGAGTGCAGCCGAGAATCGAACTGGCCACCGAGGCTGGATTGACCCTGGGTCCCACAGGGGGCGTTGCGGTCAATCGATTTGGGCAGACCAGTGATCCACTGATCTATGCGGTTGGAGACATGGCCGAATCGCTCCATGCAGTCACCGGTCGGCCTGTGCGAGCCGGTTTGGCGGGGCCAGCCAACCGCGCTGGCAGAATCGCGGGCCAGCACGCTGCCACCGGCGCTTCCACCCAGCAGGGAGAGGTCCTGGGAACGGCGATCGTACGGATTTTCGATCTGACGGTGGGCTGCACGGGGTTGAATCAGCGGCAGTTGAAGGCCGAGGGAATTCCCTACCGCAGCGTTCTCATCCAGTCAGCGCATCATGCCAGTTACTACCCGGGTGCCAAACCGCTGGAAGTGGAGCTGCTTTATGCGCCGCAGACGGGGAAGCTACTGGGAGCCCAGGCGCTCGGGGAGCAAGGGGTCGATAAACGGATCGACATCGCTGCCACCACTCTCCATTTTGGCGGCACCATCTACGATCTGGCGCAACTGGACCTTGCGTACGCTCCTCCATTCGGCAGCGCCAAAGATCCGATCCATATGGCCGCTTTCGCCGCTTGCAATGATCTGGCTGGTGCGCCACACCTGGTGCCGGCCGATGCAGATCTTTCTGGCGATCTGCAGGTGGTGGATGTGCGTACGGAACAAGAACGAGCGGCTCTTCCGCTGCAAGGAGCCATCGGGATTCCTATCGACTCTTTGCACGATCGATGGATGGAGTTGAACCCACAGCGACCCACGGTGGTCGTCTGCCACTCCGGCAAGCGCGCTCACGTCGGTGCCTGCCTGCTGCAGGGTGTGGGATTCTCCGATGTAAGCAACCTCAATGGTGGGATGAGTCTCCGCAGTCGAGTGATTGCGAAAACGCCCCCCACCCAGGTCGCGCAATCCACAGTCGTCCCGCCCAGCGGCAGGGTGAGCTGAAAATGAAAAAACCCATCGGTGGACGAACCACCGACGGGTCTTTTTCGTTCCTTCGACCGTTGCGGCAAAATGCGGAGCCGCTGCGAGACTGGCGAGGATCCAGCGTGCATCTGCACTCGCCTTGAGCGATCCTGGCCAACGCAAACTTTTGGTCCCTCTGCCGGAATGGCGGCCAAAAGAACTTTGGCAACGATTCACGCCGCCGAATGCATCATAGGGTTAGCGGCCGTGACGGCAATACCATTCGCCCCGAAAAACTTGGTCGATGGAAACGCCATTTCGCTGATGTGCATTCGGATCGGTCGCAGCCCTAAGTCGTCCGTCTGGCCAGACGTTCCTTGCGAAACCAACCTGTCACCAACTCGCAAAACGCATCGGGAGTCGCCTGCGAGCATACCTCGGCTGCATCGCATCCTAGTTCCTTCAGTCGCTGAGCGATCAGCGGAGAGAAGGCAAGCAGCGTTGCTCGCTTGAGGTCCTCACCATAGCGGTGAACCAAACTTTCAGCGATCGATCGGCTAGTCACTGCCACGCCGTCGATCGCGCCCGATTGAAGCCTACTGGCGATCGATGGATTTGGCTGCTCCTTGGGGATGTTGCGATAGAGACAGAGCGAATCGACGCGGCCAGCAATCTCCGCCAGACCTTCAGCAAAAGGATCCACTCCCTTGTCGCCACGCACCCAAAGGACGCTTTGGCCTGCGATCTGGGCACGCACGGACTCCAGGAGAGCGGCCGCACTGGCTTCTTCGGTCGGCATCGCATCGGGCAGCAACCCGCGATCGCGAAGCGCCTTGGCGGTCGAAGGCCCGACCACACCCAAGCGGACGCCATGAAGTTTCCTAGCATCCCATCCCCGATCCATCAATCGCTGCCAGAAAAAATCGACCCCTGGAACGCTGGTGAAAAAAATCCAATCGTATCGATCGATGCCATCGACGAATCCTCGGCCCGCCTCGTCCAAGCCCAAAGGAACGATCTCAATGGCGGGATCTCGCCAAAGCATGGCACCGCGTCGCACCAAACGATCGTGCAAGGGATCTTCATCACGGAAGGGGCGAGGCCACAGCAGGTGGCAACCCTGCAGTGGAAAGGTCTGGCTGCAAGAATTGGGGAAAGAAGCCTGAGTTGCCACCTGACCGATCAGGTACACCACCGGTCCGGGAGGTAGCCGCGGTTCCCAACTCCCCTCAGCCAATCGACCTAATCTGCCTTGATCCATCTGGCAGTCGTGGCATCCGGCGCGGTGCACTACCAGAAGTGGCGTTGCGGGTGACAGTCCCCCATCGATTAAATCTTGACTCCATCGCTGAGCCAATCGTCGTCCCATGTAGATCGCCAGCGTTCCTGAAGCGGTTGCGACTTGCCGCCATTCGGCCATCCGGTCACCCATTTCCTCCGCTTCCCAAGATCGATCTTCCAAACGCTGACTGTGCCCGGTCACCAGAGTGACAGCGCTGGCCCAATCGCGATCGGTCAGCGAGATTCGGGCATCTGCCGCCGCAGCCTGAGCAGCCGTGATCCCAGGAACCACCTCCACCCAACAGCCCAAAGGCCGCACTGACTCCAGCTCCTCCGTCAAGCGTCCGAAGAGCACCGAGTCGCCACCTTTGAGCCGAACCACCCGCTTGCCTGACGCCACCCACCGGCGAAGTTCGTCGCAAATCATCTGCTGCGGCCAGGGGTTATCACCCACCTGTTTTCCAACATCGATTCGCAGCGCCGATTCTGGCACCCAGCGATCGAGAATGTCGGGGTGCACCAACCGGTCGTAAAGCACCACTTCGGCCATCGAAAGAATTTCCGCGGCTCTCAAAGTCATCAAAGAAGGCTCGCCAGGGCCTGCACCGACAAAATAAACTTCACCGGCCACGATCCCTGCCTTTCCCCCTGAAGGAGTGGTTTGAGAGGGGGTCCATAGAAAGTCCTGATCCTGTCGGCTTTGATTGTGGGGTGGAGACGACGGGAAAAAAAGAGTTTTGCCAAAGCTGTCCTGGACAATCTCCGAAAAATCCTCCATGATACGGGACCTCGAAGGCTTTTCGGGAGGGCGGGGCAATTGCCCTCAGCGAGTGGCGGGTGTGTTGGTTGACCTGCCTGGATTGGAATCCTTTTAACACGGTTTAGGTTGATTCGATGCCGAATTCCCAAAGTGCCAAGAAGCGTCTGCGTCAAAGTTTGGAAGATCGGGCACGCAACCGCGCCTGCAAGTCGGTGCTGCGTGGCATGCTGAGGAACGTTCGTGAGGCGGTCAAGGGTGGGAAGATCGAGGAAGCACAGAAGTTGATTCCTGCGGTCTATAAGAAACTAGACCAAGCCGCAGCCAAGAAGATGATTCACACCAACAAGGCGTCGCGACTGAAGAGCCGGCTCAGTCAATTGGTCGTTTCCGCCAAGGGTCAGGGTTCCTGATCGATCTCCAAGACCAAGAGAGATCCATTGTTGCCACCAAGCCGTCTCCAATGAGGCGGCTTTTTTTTGGTGGTGCGGCATCTGAACGATTCGGTTTGGGTCGGTGGGATGGAATAGGCCGCCGTCCGTGACATCGAATCGCCGCTTGAACCGATCGACTGGCGCCGATACGGGTGGAGGCAAGTGGATGCGAAAAAGAAAATCTACCGTTTTTCCCCTTTTTCGAACCGCTTGATGGCATTCGGTGTTGGTCCCCATAGTGGCTTGCTCTATCCTGGAAAACCAGTCAGTTACGGAATCGGGCCTAAGCCGGTTTGGTGTGGTGGCCAACAGGTTTGATTCGGGTGGGCGGGTGGCAGTCTCCCCCTTCACTTAGTGGCGCGACGATCCCCCCTCTCGAAAGCCTACTGCATGCGAAACCACAAAGAACTGCTGATCGCAACCCGCCCGTTTGCCAAAGAAGATATCTCACGCAGCTGGCAGTTGTTGGTAGTTGCTCTGACGCTGATGCTACTTGCCTGGGCTGTTGCCTGGTCGCCCTCGCCACTCTGGCTGCGAGTCCCTGCCAGTCTTTTAACTGGACTTCTGATCGTTCGTGTTTTCATCATCTACCACGATCAGCAGCACGGTGCCATTTTCAAGCGGTCGAAGTGGGCCAATGCGATTTTGAATCTTTTCGGTTGGGTGGTGCTTAGCCCCTCCTCGGTTTGGGCGGAGTCGCACAACACCCATCACAAAACCAACTGCAAGGATTTCGGCGAGCATCCGGGCTCATTCCCTGTCTACACCTGCCAGCAATATCACGATGCGGGTTGGCGGGAGCGATTGATGTATCGCGTATCGCGGAATCCGCTGATCATTGCTGGCGGCTACATCTCGATCTTCCTGATCAACATGACATTGATTCCGTTCCTGCTCCGGCCTCGTCAGCACTGGGATGCAGGGGCCGCACTGTTGCTCCATGGGCTCCTGATCGGCGCGGCGATTTCGATGGGCTGGCCGACTCTGCTGCTGGGCCTACTGGTTCCGCTGACGATCGCTTGCGGCCTTGGTTCCTACCTGTTTTACGCTCAGCACAATTTTCCAGGTTGCAAGCTGCGCGAGGCCGACAATTGGGATTATGTCGATGCCGCCCTCCAGTCTTCCAGTTTCTTTCGGATGTCCTCCTGGATGCACTGGTTCACCGGAAATATCGGCTACCACCATGTCCATCACCTCAATTCGAAGATCCCTTTCTACCGACTTCCCGAAGCGATGGGTTCGATCGCTGAGCTGCAGCGACCGCTGGAGACCAGTTTTTCCATGCGTGATGTCTGGGCCTGCTTCCAGATGAACCTGTGGGATGAACGGGAAGATCGCTTCGTTACCTACCGCGAAGGAGCAGCGAGGATCGCAGCACCGGGAGCGTTTTTCACTCGGGTCTCCGAGGGTTCGCTTCGAGGCACGCCAGCGGCTCCCGGGGTGGTGATCGATCGATCCAGCTGTGCCGTTGAATCGAACAATTCGGAACAAGCTGTCGTTCCATCGTAGCTTTTGCGTCGATCGGAATTCACCGTCTCATTCGCGCAGGAGCCATAAGCCATGCCATCGACTGAAGAAGAACAATTGCGAGAGCAGATCTGGGATCGTATTTTTCGTGGTGGTCCCAAGCAACTGGGCCAACTGGCCGACGATCTAGACATTCCTGCTGAGGAGGTCGAGCGATTGACGGATCATGAATGGTTCGATCGAAGTGAAGATTGGATTGCCAACGCGCAGACCAAGTGATCTCCCATCCGCCTGGACGGAACCGATTCCTCTGAGGCCCTATCGAAAGGCATTTCCGCAGTCCATCACGGAAAAGCGGCTTCAATCGCCCGTCTGTATCCAGCCGCCGACTGGAGACGGGCTGATTTGGCTAGCTAATGATCCTTGGCTGACAAGCCCTGTCGATCGGAATTGTCCTGCTGTCGGAAATGGAGTAGGGTAGTCGGCGTGTGGGCGGTTCGGTACGTCGTCGGCCAGCGATTGCGGTTGGCACCGTGCGCGATTTTCCGGGCAAGGATGTCCGAGGTGGAAGATGGAACAAGCGGCGCCGATGGAGTCGGCGGAGGGGAGTCGTCTTCTGGAGGAAGCGCAGCGGGTTCTTCGACTGGAATCTCGCGCCCTGGAGGATCTCGCTACCACGCTGGATCAAACCTTTCTGGAACTTGCTGAGCGGATCTACCGCCTTAAGGGTTGCCTGTTGGTCTCGGGAATCGGCAAGGCGGGTCTGATTGGTCGGAAAATTGCAGCCACGCTGGCATCGACGGGAACCCCCAGTCATTTTCTTCATCCTGCGGAAGCGCTGCACGGCGATTTGGGAGCCGTGCGTCCAGAGGATGCCGTCCTCTTTCTGTCGCACAGCGGCGAGTCGCAGGAGCTGATTCAGTTGTTGCCGATGCTGGATCGGCGCGTCTGTTGGCGAGCGGCGGTCACTGGTCAGCGACATAGTCGGTTGGCTAGGCAAAGTGATTTGTGCGTGGTGCTGCCCCCTTTAGTGGAAGCTTGCCATTTGGGTTTGGCCCCCACGACCAGCACCACGGCCATGCTGGGATTGGGGGACGCACTGGCAATCGTGTTGACGCAGAAGAGGCAGTTTTCTGCGGAGGACTTCGCGAAGAATCATCCCGCCGGTGCTTTGGGTAGGCGGCTTTGTCTGGTCGAGCAGGCGATGCGTCCGATCGGTCAGTGTCGCGTCACCGGCCCCACAGCGACCGTTCGCGAAGCGCTGGTCGCCAGCGCTCAAACGGGACGCAGAAGCGGCGCGATGCTGGTGGTGGATCCCACGGGAAAACTCCTTGGGATCTTTACCGACAGCGATCTTGCGCGATTGCTGGAACGCAATCGAGATCAGCAACTGGACGCGACGATCGAGTCGGTCATGACGGCGCGATGCGCGGTGGCTGCCGCTGGAAGCCGGCTGACGGAGGCGATCGAACGGATGCGGCAAGGCAAGTACAGCGAACTGCCTGTGGTCGACGCCACGCATCAGGCACTCGGGGTGCTCGATATCACCGACCTGCTAAATCTCTTCGGGGATCGTACCCCGACGAGTGATTTCTTCGGAAAAGGAACGATGGCCGCTTCGGCAGTTCGACCGATGGGATCGCTGAAGCTCTTTTCCCCGCCGGAAACTTGAATCGCTAGTTGGGTCAGGAATCCCGATCCCTTTCACTGCCTGCCGCTTGGAACATCCCGGAACATGCACGATCACCAGAAGGCCAAGTCGATTCGCGTCTTGCTTTCGGACGTCGACGGCATCCTGACCGATGGCCGTCTATGGTTCGATCGAAGTGGGGAAGAGCTGAAGAGCTTCCACGTGCGCGATGGACTTGGCATTCAGCTATGGCGCCAGGCTGGCTTTCGAACCGCTTGGATATCCGGGCGAGATGGGTTGGTTGTGCGGCAGCGAGCCGAGGCTTTAGGAGTCGACGCGGTACGGTTGGGGGTTCACGACAAGCTGTCGGTTGCTAGGCAATTGATCGATCAGTGGGGAGTGACGTTGGAGGAAGTCTGTTACATCGGCGACGATCTGCCCGACTTGCCGTTGCTGCAGGAAGTGCTTTTGCCGGTGACGGTCGCGGATGCTCCGATCGAGATACGGCAGGCCTGTCACTGGGTGCTTCAGCAAAAAGGTGGACAGGGGGCGATCCGGGAGTTGGTGGAGAGGTTGCTTCGGGCCAAAGGGTGTTGGAGTTCCCTGGTATCGGCGTACTTGCCGGAAAGGACTCCTTGAGTGTTTGTCCGAAGGATTCGAAATTACCTGATCGCGTTGGTCCCGTGGTTGGTGGGCGCGGCAGTTTATGGCACGCTGTTGGTCCCGTGGTTGGAGCCACATCGGGAGTGGTCCGATCCGGTCCACCCGGTGGTCCAGCGAGAAAAACAGGCCCCCTGGTGGAATCGCTATTTCCAGCCTGGAGAGTGGCAATTGGGAGAAGCGACCGTTCTCGAGACCGAACGAGGCGTGTTGCTGTTTCGGGATCGCAAGGAGGTCGGGGATCATATCCTGCAGCTGTCCCCATTGACGCTGGTGTTGCCGCGGGGTCCTTCCACTTCCGGAAGTGGCGAACCATCGGAGGTGCTGCTGATCGAATGCGATCAGGGAGCCGAATTCGAATTCGCCGGTAGGCTCGACCCGCTCAAAGGGGCTCCGCCACCACTGGTGGGCGGGATGCTGCGAGGCCTGATCCGGATGCGATCGATCCATCCTTCCGGCCAGTCGCTGTCGAACATGCTGATCCAGACGCGCGACGTCCATATCGATGCACGAACGTTGTGGACCAGCCAGACGGTCCAAATCCAGCTTGGGGAAAGTCAGATCGAGGGTCGAGAGCTGCTGATTGAGCTGGATAAGGAGCTTCTTTCGGAGCCTGCCGACGCCGGAGGCGCATCGAGTTCACCGTTCCAGGGGTTCAAGTCGCTATCGCTTCAGTATCTGGATCGCGCTTCGATTCGACTTCCAAACGGAGGGCTATTAGGTTCATCGCCGTCCCAGTCGACCACGTCGCCCCGCGCCGCCAATCTTCCACCGGCGCATCTTTCCATCGGCTGCAAACGGGTATTCCAATATAACTTCCTGCGCAATGTCGCCACGATGGATGGTGGGGTGACGATCGAGCATCACGTCGAAGGGATGCGTCCTGACCGGTTTTCGTGTGATCAACTGGCGATCCATCTGAATGTCACCTCGGATCCCGTTGCCTCCAAGGATCCACAAGCGGCCGCGTGGCAGGTGCGTCTGGTGGAAGCGATTGGAAAAGATACCGATGATGAAGAGGAAGACCATTACTGGGTACTTCTCCACGCACCCGATCAGCAGTACCGATTGCAGGCCAGGTCGCTGCGCTGGGATCAGACCGCCGGAAAGATCGAAGTCAGCAACGCCCTCCCAGGGAATCGATTCCCAGCGTCGATTCCTGCCTACCTCCAGCTGAAGCAGTTGGAGATCTGGTCCGAGCAGCTCGATTTTCAAAACGATGCGCTCGATGCATCGACCGATCGGTCGCTGGATCGGTTGGGGAATCTGAACGCCAAGGGACCAGGTAAGTGCATCGCCAAGATCGACCCCGACGCCTCGTGGCAGCTCGATTGGACGCAGTCCTTGCAGTTGGCTCCCGACGGTCTCACCGACTGGCTTTCGATTCAAGGGGAGGCCAAGGCAGCGCATACCACCCAGGGCAGTTTCTCTGCCGAGCGGATCGATTTATGGGTCAGCAAGGAGGAATCGTCGCCCGTCCATGCCAACCAGGGAAGGCTGGCGGCCGGTTTTCGCCCTCAGAGAATGGTGGCTGAGCGAGGGGTGGTGCTGCATACTGCCAAGCTGCAGGCGCAGGTCGATCGCCTGGAGAGCTGGTTTGATTACCAGGAGGCAGCACCGATTGCGGTTGCACCGGCCGCACCCAATCCAGCAGCCAACGCACCAGCTTTTCCGACGCGACCCATCGACAGCAGTGCCACCACGTTGGCTCCCTCTGCCGTTCCCCATGGGGCAAGTCCTGCCAACGATCCTCCCCTCCAGGTGCTGGGCCGTCTCCTTCGCACCCACATGGTACAGGCTCCAGGCCAGACCTGGCTTCAGGATTTGGAACTGGAGGGAGATGTCACCTTGCTTCGTGCCGCAGGAGCCGGATCGGCTGCTTGGCCACTGAGGGTCTCGGGTGATGCGATGCAGATGGAGATGCTGGATCAGCTATTCTACGACATTCGAATCAGTGGCCAGCCGGCAACGATCGCGGTCGGTGAGGGAATGCTGCAGGGGCCGCAGTTGCGGATGAACCAAAAGGAACAGCAGATTTGGATGGACTCTCCAGGTCACTTCGCCCTTCCCCCTGAGTTCCTTCAGGGCTCAGAGGCATCCTCTCCCGGCGGTATGGTTTGGATGGAGGTGCCGCAGGTCGCCTGGTCGGGTCGCATGGTGTTCAACGGCGAGACGGCAAGGCTGGAAGGTGACGTGCAGTGGCATGGCAAAGTGCAGCGACCAGAAGGGGATACGTGGACGTTGTCCGGACGATCTCAGCAACTGGATCTGGTCCTCGGCCAGCCCTTGGCCTGGGATCTGAAAACACCGCAAACGGCAACCCTCTCCAAGATGATCTTGCGTTCCGATGTCCAAGTCTACGCGCTTCAGGAAGATCGATTTGGCCATCTGCAGTCGACTCACCATCTGGCACTTCCCGAAATTCAATTCGATTTGATCCAGCAGACATTTCAAGGAAAAGGGCCAGGTGGTATTCGGTCGCATGCGAAGAACCTCTCCCAAGATGCAGCCACCTCGCCTGCTGTCGCTGCGCTGAGTTCTCCCAGTTCCGAAGCAGCGCCGCTGCAATGTCTCCACCTGACTTTCGCGCAAGCCGTGCAGGGGAGAATGCTACGAGCGCCCGGGGGGAACCAGATGGATGTTACCTTTCTACAGAATGTCCATGCGCTTCAGGGAACCGTATCCAATTGGAATGACGCATTGGATCTTCACCAGTTGACTGCGTTAGCGCCGGGACAATCGATCATCACTGCCGATCAACTGCGAATCTACAGCACGGGCGACCTGAATTCCAATCAACCCGTCGGCTCCCCCCGCCTAGTATCGACGCCCCCAGCATCGGGCTTCTGGGAACTGGAAGCCAACGGGAATGTCACCGCCGAGTCGATCCCATCGCAAGGGCGGATCAAGGTCATGGCCCAGAGGGCTCAGTATGTCCTCCATCAGGATCGATTGCGGATCGAGGGGATGCCGCAGCGTCCGGCGGTCATCTGGATGACCGACCCCAAATTGCCGTCAGGTGCCCCGGCGGAGTTCCAAGTTCGATTTGCCGAGGTCAATGTGCGTACGCTGGAATATGGGGCGATGGAGTTGGTTAGCGCCAGTGCCGGAACACGCGAGGACGGTGCCCTGCTAGGTCCGGCCACCGGAACTCTCGGAACTGGCACCTGGGGACCGCCTCTCCCTCCCGGCCCCCCCGCGAACGCCAATCTGCCTGCAGGACCTTTTCCTGGATCGAGTCCAGGGAATCTACCCAACCCGCGAGAGTTGTTTCCGGGGAGACCGGGGGGCCGCTAGCAGCCTGCTGAATAGGGGCTGGAAATTGGTTGAGTGTCTGAGTTTTCGGAGCCAACGGCGGAGTTCTGAGCGGTTTGCAAAGCTCATGCATTCGCGATGGTTCTTGGATCGCTTGCATGGAATCGCGACGACCTAAATTTCTTCGACCGATCGCTAAGAGGTGGCAAATAGGTCGGTTGGCGGGTACTCGCCGCCCAGCACGACACCGCTAGCGGTCCCCAGCCATCCCTTCAGAACGCTTGCGTAGACCGATCGAAAGTCGACCTGATGCTTCAGGTCGCCCTCGTCCAGTGATTCCAGCGACGGCGGTTGACCCAGATGCAGTTGTCGCAGGGGGGCTCCCGCAAAGAACATCGGCGCGGCTGCACCATGGTCGGTGCCCTCACTGGCGTTCTCGGCGACGCGCCTTCCGAACTCGCTGAACGACATCACCAGCACCCGATCTGCCTGGCCGATTGCCTCCATCTGCCGGACCAGGGCGGAGACTCCTTCGGACCATTGCCGAAGAAGTCCTTCGTGTGCAGCCGGTTGCTGGGAATGGGTATCGAATCCGTCTAGCGTGACGTAGTAGATCCGGGTCGTGGCTCCGACAGCGATCAGCCGAGCGATCGCTTTGAGTTTTTGGCCAAATGGATGGCTGGGAAAGTCGTTCAGATCGGTATCCCTCGCGAACGCTTCGCTCATCCTTGCACTGGCTCGCAGCGCCGTCCGAGTGCTTGCCTCGAGAAATCCGACCAGGTCTTCCCCTTCAGATTCGTTCGGCGCGGTCGCTTCTTCTTGGCTGTCGGTCGGCAGATCGACTCGCAGACGGAATCGATCGATCGAATCGATGCTGGGGATCGCGATGCGTCGATGCGCTAGGGCAAGGGGTTGAACTTCCTGGCCAAAGTGGATCGCAGGGCTATCCTCACCGCTGGTTTTGGATTCCAGGCTGGCGGCCCATCGACCTATCCATCCTTCTCTTTCGCGGCGAGATTTCTGCTGGCAGGAATGCCATACGTCCATCGATTCAAAGTGGGATCGATTCGGAGTCGGGTAGCCGACACCATGGACGATACTGAAACGCCCCTGGTCCACCAAGTCCCTTAGTCCCGTCATGGCGGGATGCAAGCCGAATTGGTCGTCCAGCTTCAGCAGTCGATCCTCGGGCAATGCCAACTTGGGTCTGGCCCGGTAGTAGGCATCCTCTCGAAATGGCACCACCGTATTCAGTCCATCGTTACCACCGGTCAATTGAACGACCACTAGCACCTTTTCCTCGTGATCGGTTCCGGCATCGGCGGCTGCGCGAAGCCATTGCGGCATCGCTCCCTGAATTCCGACAGCGGCAGCACCCAGCAAAGACCGGACGTGCCAGTCACGTCGGCTGATCTTGAGTGGGCCTTGCATGGGGCGGGCGATCCTGGGGGCCATCGAAGACTCCTTCCGTTCTGAGTGTTATTGCAACTGGAAAACTGGATGAGTCGCCCATTGGCAGACCCGTTGGATGATCGAGTGGTTCGTGGCGGGTTCGAGTGGAAACTTGGAAAGCAGTTTGGCGTGCAGTGCGTGAGGCACGAAGCTGTGCAATAGGTCCTGCATCAGCGACCCGCTGCGCACGCTTTGCGATTCCAGCAAAGATGCCAGCGGCTGGCTATCGATTCGTGTTCGAGGATCGGTCACCAGTCCTTCAATCAAGTTGGCTCGACCAAGAAGCGTTGCCGAATTGATCCAACTGCGTCCCCCTTCCCAACCCTCCACATTCGGCGGTTCAAACAACCCCTGCCCCACCTCTCGCACCTGCTGAGCGATCCAATCCCAGCTGGCCATCGCATTGAGGGCTTTGAGGAATCCCATGGTCAGTTCCACTGGCGAGCGAATCTTGCGACCTTCGCACCAGGGATGCATCATCAGGCGGCTGGTGACGATCCGGCGCAGGGTTGGCAGCATGGAAAGCTGATCGTGACGAAGCTGAGTCGCCAGGGGCTGCAGCTGGTCGTCGGTCCATTCGGTTTGGTCGCAAATGAAGAATTGGACCCACTTGCGCACCAGAAAGTACTCGACTCGTTGTTGCTTCAAAAGGTGATCGATCGCTTCTTCTCCGCTTTGAATCGTCTCGCTCCCCAGCAACCGTTTCGGATTCTGGTCGTGCTGATACGGATTGAAGCGGAATCGACCTCGTCGGATTTCCCAACCGGTGAAGCAGCGAGCCAGTTCCTGGACGTCGGCCTCAGAATAATGTCCTTCGCCCAAGCAGAAAAGCTCCATCAATTCCCTGGCGAAATTCTCGTTCGCGTGTGCCTTGCGGTTGGTGGCGCTGTCCAGATAGATCAGCATGGCCGGATCCTTGGCGACCTGATGCACCATCGAAGGAAAGGAACCGATCGCATGCTCGCGCAGCAACTGGTTCTGGTCGAACATCAGCGTTCCATCCTTCACCTTGTCGGCGCTGGTGGCGAAATGGCCATGCCAGAACAGCGTCATTTTTTCGCGGAACGGGTCGCTGGTCACTCGCATCCGATGCAGCCACCAAGCCGATTGCGACAGTGTCTTCTCCGACGCTCGAACACTTCTGGCCATCTGGTCGGATTGGCGATCCCCGTCCCGGAGATCTTCCAGATCCGAAGCAGCTCCGCTACTTTTTCCATCAGCAGTCCCGCACCAGCGTTCCACCGATTTTTCAAAGCCCACACGAGCCGCATCGGCGATGTCGGCGGCCGAACCACCAAAGCTGACGCGACGCAGCCAATGAGCGATCCGTCGAGGTTCCCAAGGCTGACCGTCGCTGGGCTCCCAGGACTCCCAGAGTTGGTCTGGATTCCAGGCCAGCGGATCCATGTCGTCGTTCATCCTCATGGGTCATCCTTTCGGAATTTTGCGGAAAGCGATTGACCCTGTGATCTTCGAAGTGACTCTCTGGTCGCTTCGGGGATGCGGTTCAGGACCCTCGCTCTTCCTTGCTGGTGTCCCGGGCGCTAGGGAGTTGGAGATTCGTCCTCTCCCGCCAGCTCCAGCCAAAGTGTTCCACGATAGAGGTCATCGAACGCCAATCGCAGCCCAGCCCCCCGGAAACAGCTCAGACCCATCGCCAGTAGATTCCACTCCCCCTCCGCCTGCTGTCGGGTGTTTCCCTTTTCGAGCATGTTTTGGGCGATGATCGACTCGCGATTGGCCTGCAGCACTTCCAGCAGCGGCGTCGTTTTGGCTTCGACCAACAGATTGTTTCCCGCAGTGCCGCTTGGCTCCCCGGAGTCTTCCAGGAGTCGTCGTTGCAGCTGCGTGGCCAGATCGAGATCGCTGGAAAGGATCATCGCTTGGTTGGCGAACGCAAGGGTTGGCCGAAAGTTGTACTGAATCGGTGCCGGCTCCAATGCATCCCGGTCGGTCGCGGGGACGTAGGCGGCCGTGACGAGCGGATTCTGGGGATCGCCCCCCAGTTCCATGTCCAGCTGAGGCTGGCCTTCCTGAGCACCGGCGACATTCAGGAATCCGATCAGGCTTTGAAAGATTCGACGGAAGTCCTTCCTCATCCGCTCGGGCTCCTTCAGCTCTCCGACAATCGCAAAGGACGGCAGCTGAATGGAAGGGACCGGCTGGCCTTCAGAGAACTTCTTGGGGACGACGACCAGCCGCAATTGTGGATGGAGCGACCCAAGGATTTCCTCGCCAAAGTCCTTTCCAGAAAAAAGCGTCGACAAAGTGGTGTCCGCCTGCGCCAACTGGTCGTTGACTTCTTGGCCGAAAAGGTCACCCGAGCGAAGCCACATCTGGGAGAGATCTCTGTAGATCGAAAGACTCGCCAGGGAGTCAGGCAATTCCAGAAGGGGGCGGGCACTTCCTTCCGGAGTCGGATCGCCCACTGAATAAAGGCGATCGGGATCTGCCCATTGGCGGTCGTAGGGGGTCTGCCAATCGAGGCGGAGTCGAGTCCTATCCCATCGAAGATCGGCGAGGGCATGAGGAGCCCGGTTCAGGACCGCCAGGATCCCCCCAAGCAGCAACTCCGCGTTGAAGTCTTTTGCCTTCCCACCCAGGAGATCGTCGGCGACCCCATTTTCGCGCAGCGACTCCAAGTCGATCCAAAGGCTGATCAAAGTCCCAGAGGAGTTTTCGTCGATCGCAGCTGGATCGCCGGTTCCCTGCCAAGCTTCAGGCAGATCGGCAGGCCCTTCCCATGTGGCCCCTGGATCGTCCACCTGCTGATCGACCCAGCGCTTGGCCAGTTCTTTGTCGCCTGTCGCCAGCCAACGTCCCTGCCGCCTGACAAAGATCAATCCACCCAGCTGCATGGCAGTTGCGTCTCGATAGTCTCGAGTTTCCGGCTTTCTCCCAGTCTGTTGTGCGATCACTCCCGACAATCGATCCACCTGCTCTTCCAGCCAGGTGGCGTTGCGAGCCCATCCCTGAATCGCGGCACCGCCGGAAGCCAGGTCGACCCAGCCCGACAAACCCCCTTGGGACAATCCTTCCAGGAACTCTCTGGTCGACATTCCCAGGCCCAATTCGGCGACGCTCAGGACGGCATTGGCTTGGAGCAGTTGAGGGGTCCGCCATAGCTTTTTCCATCCTTCTGAGCTTCGCAGCTGTTCGACTGCCGGCGCTTGCAGCCAGCTACCAGCCGGTGCGATGCGGACTACGGCAACCGCAGTTTTTGGGATCGAATCCCGCCAGGATATGGGGGATTGAGCCGTCCCCTGGGATGGGAAAGCCACCGAGCCAATGACCCAGCAGGCGATCCAAAGTTTGGTTCTTCGTGCCGTGCGCGACATGATCGGTAGCATCCTGGTCGAGGTGGGATTGGGGACAGCGAAAGTTTATGCTAGCAGGAATTGGCGTTCGGCCAATGATGCGGCCATCGTAGCGATGGGGGGGTGAGGCAGGCGGAAAAACCCATCTATTTCCCCTGGTTTGTCCAATCGGAATAATCGACTGAAGAGCCGCCTGATTCTTCGCCGAAATGGACATTGTATTGGAGAAGTGCAGGGATTCATCTACAGCGGGAGAATTTTAGGGTGTTGCAAGGCTTGGTGGACTACATCCAGCATTGGGGAACTTTGACAGTCCGTGGCGTCAACGCAGTCGGGGACATCACTCTGTTTGCAACCAGGATATTCCGTTGGTTATTTGCTGCGAAACCCGCTCCTGACACCATCCTGCCGAGTTTCTACGCCGTGGGGGTCCTCAGCCTACCTGTGGTAGCGCTGACCGGAACTTTTATTGGGATGGTCTTGGCGGTCCAGAGCATCGGTCAATTTCGTAGCATCGGGATGGAAAGTCGACTGGGAGCGGTGATCAATTATTCGCTGGTTCGTGAGCTGGGGCCGGTGTTGGCCGCAACCATGTTGGCGGGCCGCGTCGGGAGCGCGATGGCAGCGGTGCTTGGGACGATGCGGGTGACCGAGCAGATTGATGCCTTGGTGGCGATGGGTGCCAATCCCATCCATCACTTGGTGGTCCCCCGGTTCCTGGCCTGCGTGCTTTTGATTCCGGCACTGACCGTCATGGCCGACTTCATGGGGATCGTGGGTGGTTACTTCTTCAGCGTCAATGTGCTTCGGATCGATCACTCGCAGTACCTTCGCAACAGTCGTGACTTCGTGGGTGGATTCGATCTGTTTTGCGGGATCTTCAAGAGCATCTTCTTTGGAGCGATCATCGCCATCGTCAGTTGCTATCGCGGCTTTCACTGCCAATCGGGTGCGGAGGGGGTTGGCAGAGCCGCGACAGCGGCATTCGTCCTTAGTTTCGTTCTCATTCTGGTTCTGGATCTGATGCTCAACATCCTTTTGGATGGGGTAGCGACGATTCTCTGGCCACGTGGTACTCGTCTCTTCTGACGATGACCCGCAGGGAACTGGAGTGGAAACGATGTCAACAGACGAATCGGAAGGTCGAAGAGACGAGCGAAGCGATTCGCTGGTTCAACTGAAGGGTGTGACGTTGCGATTTGGAAACCAGACGATTCTCGATCAGATCGATCTGGAGATCCCTCGCGGGCAGACGCTGGTGGTGATTGGTGAAAGTGGCTGTGGCAAGACCATGTTGCTGAAGGTGATGATCCGTCTGATCGATCCGACTGTGGGCGAGGTTTATTTCGATGGGAAGCTGCTGCGGTCTCTGGGGGATGTCGAATTGACTGCTTTGCGGCAGCGAATGGGGTTTGTCTTTCAGAACGCGGCTCTTTTCGACAGCATGACCATCGGCCAGAACGTCGCCTTCCCGCTCCGACTGAAAGAAGGGCTTGGTCCCATCCAAATGCGTCGCATGGTGCTTGATCGACTCGCCGAAGTCGGCCTGCCAGATAACGTCTACGAAAAGCGTCCCAATCAGCTTTCTGGCGGGATGCGGAAGCGGGTTGGGTTGGCGCGAGCCTTGATGCTGGAACCGGATCTGGTGCTTTACGATGAGCCGACGACGGGACTGGATCCCATCATGAGCGATGTGATCAACGAGTTGATGATGCGGACGCGCGCCAAAAGGTCGGTCACCAGCGTGATTGTCACGCACGACATGCACACGGCGCGGAAGGTTGCCGATCGCGTGGTGATGCTGTACCCACTATCTCGCGTCCGTCCGGGAGAGTCCCAAATCCTATTTGATGGACCGCCCGACCAATTGGATCAAAGTAGCGATCGCCGAGTCCGTCAGTTTGTCGATGGTCAAGCGGGTGACCGCTTGATGGAGATGCGTCGAGCCCGTGAGGCGGGAGATCTGGAAACGCCAAACCTTCTGGATCACATGCAGGATTGATCTCGCCTCCACTCCTTCAACGCAACCGATATCCAGGAAAGAACGATCATGGACGATTCAACCTACCGTTTCGGCGTTGGTGTGCTGGTGCTCGCTTCCGCACTGATCGCCATCTTGCTGATCGTATTCTTCGGAGCGGCTCCCACGTTCTGGGTTCCTCGCTATTCGGTCACGGTGCGATTCGACGAGGCGCCGGGGGTCGAGCAGGATACGCCGGTGAGAAAAAATGGGGTTGAGGTGGGGCGAGTCGCTTCCGTGCAACTGCTGCCGGGCGACGAAGGGGTCAATCTGACGCTGGAGCTGGATGCCAAGCATCAAATTCGGCAAGGGGAAACCTGCCGCATCAGCTCGGGCTCCCTGATCACCGGTGATGCGGTGGTGGAATTCGTCAAACCCAACGAAGCTTCGCTGATCAGCCGCTTTGATGGTTCTGCTGGATCTCCCAAAAACGGAATGCTCGACGAAGCCGAAATGGCGATCGCCATGGCGGTGATGAAGGATGGCGACTACCTGACAGGCGGGACCGTAGCGGGCGATCCTCTGGCGGTCTTTGCCAACCTGCAAGACAACTTTGCCGTGACGTTGACTTCGATCGAACGTGCCGCATCCCGCATCGATTCCCTGGCGGGGAATGTTCAGGAGGTTCTCGGTGGCAGTGACGAAGATTTTCAAGCGGTCATCGAGAAGACAAAGCTTGCAGTGGAGACATTCAACCAGACCGCGGATACCGTTCGACGGGTCTTCCAGCAATTGGAGAACTCGCGGGCTCCGGAGGCACTGGCCAGCGCACTGGAGCGACTTCCGGGGGTGATCGACCAGGCGCAGAAGGTGGTGATGCAAACGGAGAAGACCCTGCAGAGCTTCGAGCAGGTGGGGGGGGAATTCCAGGGAGTCGGCAAGGCGACCACCTCCTTGCTAGAAGACCTTCAAGGGCTCAGCCAGCCATTGGGCGAACGGGGTGAGTCGCTGGTCAACGATGCGCAGTCGGCTCTTCGCAATCTCGATCTGATGCTGGTCGACGCGCGCGGCCTGGCTCGAAAGATCTCCTCAGGTCAGGGAACGGTCGGTCGGTTACTGGAAGACGAACAGCTCTATATCAGCCTGTTGCGGACAATCGAAAACATCGAAAGGACGACGGTGCGTCTCCAGCCAATCCTCACCGACGTACGCACCTTCGCCGACAAAGTCGCTCGAGATCCAAGGCAACTGGGGGTGCGAGGTGCGATCGGAGGGGCCCCGACCGGCATGGGGCTAAAATGAGCGGCGGGCGATCGAGTTTGGATAACGTCGTCGCCCCGACCTGGCGCCAATGCAGATCGTGCAGGACTCTTGCACAGCGCGTCGCTCTGGTACCTCTTGTTACCTGAACGATCTCCCCTCAACCACTCGGGAAACGATCGCGACCGCACGGTCGACATCCTCCTCCAGATGCTCGGGCCCCCAACTGAAACGAAGGGCTCCCATCTGCCAATCCGGAGGGAGATGCATGGCGGCAAGGACATGCGATGGTTGGCTGGATCCGCTGGCGCAGGCCGAACCGGTGCTGCAGGCGAGTCCTTGCAGGTCCAGCGCCATTTGAAGCGCCTGCCGATTCCAGCCAGGGAATGCGATGCAGCTAGTCTGGGGCAACCTGGCCGCGCCGTCGCCGATCACCACCGCCCCCGGTAACGCCTCCCGAAGTCGAAGCTCCCACCGATCCCGCAGGAAGGCCAAGTGGTGGATCCGCCCATCCAGTTGCTGCCGGGCTTTGGAGATCGCATAAGCCATTCCCGCAGCAAGCGGAAGCGATTCGGTTCCGGGGCGACTTTCTAGTTGCTGCGACCCTCCGAAAAGTTGTGGATGGAGCACCAGCGACCGCTTCAACACCAACGCACCGACACCGACGGGGCCACCGATTTTATGGGCATTGATCGTCAGCATATCGGCCTGTATCTCGTCGAGACTCCAGCGGTGCTTTCCGATCGCCTGGACTGCATCGCAGTGAAAGATCGCACCAGCGTCGCGACAAATTTTCGACGCTTGAGCGACAGGTTGAAGCACCCCCGTTTCGTTGTTCCCAAGCATCATGCTGACCATCGCAATCGGATGGTGTTCTTCTACCCATTGCTCTAGCCGTTCCAGCTGGCAGACCCCATCGCTTCCTACCGGTAGCCAAAGCACCGTATGCCCCAGTCGCTGCAGTTCCATCACAGCATCCCGGACGCTGGCGTGTTCGATCGCCGAAACCACGATCGCTCCAGGCCGGTTTCTGGTGACTCCGAACATCGCCAAGTTGTTGGCTTCCGTCCCTCCGCTGGTCCATACCAAGCGATACCCTTCGGCGGCTGACGGAACAGCAGTGAGGGATTCCAGCACCGTCTCCGTTGCCTCATCCAGCTGTCTCCTGGCAGCTCTTCCTAGTCCATGCTGACTGGCTGGATTTCCAGGAAAATCGATCGCGATGCGCTGCATCTGCTCGAGGCAGCCTGGGTCTATGGGAGCCGTGCTGTTGTGGTCCAGGTAGAGCATCGAGGGCGGACGCCCAACAGGAGACCGACTCACGATTTGCTCCTCGGTCGGCTCGGTTCGGCTACCGCTGAGGATGGGGAGTCCAAAAGAGATGCGACATGAAAAAGCTTGGCGATACTTGGTTCGATAGCCGCCAAGCTTGTTGCCTCCAGGTGATGAAGTTCATCGATCCCGACGGTCTGAAGAGTCTGATGGAGTTCTTTGGCAATTCGCATCAGCCAATCGCGAAAGGGAGAGGTCGCTGTTGCCCTTGGACGTTCAGCATCCCAATCGCCCATAGGCTCACTGCGAAATGAGCTGCTGGGTGAGTGACCCTGGGAGCCACCGGAACGAGAGTTGGTTGCCTGGGTGAGCAGATAGGATCGATCGATGATGACGCCAGTGGCCCCCATCGATAGACCTTTGGCCAAATCCAGGCCGTTCCGGATCGCCGCTTCGACGAAGATCGGCCAATGGGGCTGTTTGCTGAGCGTCGCCTGACGCCGTGCCAGACGGATCGCCAAGGGGGCTGGGATTCCAAAGGAGGGGGCATCGGCGCCTGTCGCTAGGCGGGGTTGAAGCAGCGTGAGGAAATCAAATCCCATGTCGATGGCCCAGGCGGTGTCCTGCTCCACAGAGCCGATCGGAATCGCAATCCCCAACTTGGTCGCCTTGCCAAGCATGGACCTCAGGGCGCGAAACTTCCTCGCTAGGCGATAGGCGTCGACGCCATCGAAAGGAGGCTGCGCGACGCGACTGCTGGCGGTCGCAGTCGCACCCAGCCACTGGAATTCCACTGCATCGGCGCGACGCAACTGCTCCGCCGTGGGAAGTTGGTCTCCTTCCACCGGAAGGATCCAAAAGCCAGAAGAAAAGCCGTCGGGATCAGCGGATGGGGAGTTACCCACCCAGCCGATGCCTGTCTGCGCCGCGATGTGCTGCAAGGCGATTGCTTGCTTGGACTGCAGTCCGAGAAGTTTCTGGTCCCATGGGATGCGCGTCACGATCGGCATGCAAAGTCGCTGCTGTGGTCGAACAATTCTCGCCGCGATCAGCTCATTCCAATCCTCGCTGGAAACCAATTCGGTGCGTCGGCTGGCAGGCTGCGAGGTGAGGAGGAAATGGTCCCAGATCGCGGTCTCCTGGCCGAATACCGAAGTATCCGCACCACTCATGGGCTGGTCTCCCTCTGGAATCCACGAAACTCCTTGCCTGTCGCTTTGACCCCTGATTTCAGCAGCATCAAGCCGATGCGAATGTGGTCGGCCTCCTTCAAGCGATATTCGAGAACTCCCGGCGCAAGTGAATCGACTTCACCTCGCACATAGATCGTGCCGCCTCGCATCTCAGCACCCAGGAGTGGACCTGCCGAACCGCCCACAATGATCGTGCCGCTGCGCATCCGGTAACCGCACTCCTTGCCGACGTCTCCCCGCACCATCAGTTCTCCCCCAAGAAGCCCTGCACCGCAGCGCTCCCCGGCGCTCCCGTAGACGGCAAGCAAGCCTCCGGTAGCGAGGCTGGCAAGGTACGCACCCGCGTGGCCCCGCACCACCAATTGACCACTTTCCATCCCCTGGCCAAAAGCATATCCGACGTCTCCTGTCACCTCGGAATCCTGGCCACCGAAAGATAAAAGACAGTAATCTCCCAGACTTCCCTCGATCCGCCACCTCTGAAAGGACTCGATGCCAGCGCCAATCGCATGATGCCCTTGAGCTCCCACGATGGTCACTGCTTCGGCACCTCTACAGGCTGTGGCAATTTCCTCGGTACAGCCGTCGATACTCTTCTTGGAGAGATCAATTTTTGTTGGTGTTGTCTGCTCGCCCATCACCCCTAGCTCCATGCGACCACCTGAAGACACGGCTGCCGGCAACCCGTCGCGCTCGAAACTTGTATTGATTGTAGTCTTCCCTCCAGGATCAGCGAGCAAGATCTTGGTGGAAGTCCTGTCGAGAACTGGTCGAACCGATGGCCTATTCTGATTTGAATGCGGTTACGATGACTTTCAGAAGCAAGCGACCTTCGCATTGGGCGTTGCGGTGGTTCAGCGTCCTGAGAGATTCAGTCAGAAGGGGAGGCATGGAGATGGTGTGTCTGGCCCGAAGGAAAGAATGGGGGGCGGTAAGCTGCGGCCCATGGGGCATTTTCTGGGCTGCGATTCTCTCTTCTGTCGCCTCGGTCTTTGCGTCACCCGCTCGCGCACAGACCTCCTGGATCGGGTACACCGAGGGACGTAATGATTTCGAAGAAGGGCAATATGCCAATTGGGTGACCCAGCGAGCTTGGCGAGTGCAGGCCGATGGCAGCCAGCGGCAGGAAGTTGCGGCAGGACTGGTTGTCGAGAAAGATCAGTGGACCCAATTTGCAGGTTGGTCACCCGACGGAGCGAAAGCGATTGTCGGTCTGCACCGCGAGTCGAGGGAGAATGCACGTTGGGAGCGCGAGCATCGGACATTTCGCATGACCGAAGGCTGGCAGTCAGATGCCTACCTGGTATCGCTGGCCGACGGGGAGTTGTTCTGTCCCACCTCGGTCGATCGCGTCAGCGCATGCAATACCGGCTTGTTCTACCTCCCCAAAGACCGTGGCTTTGGTTTCACTCCATTGATCGATGGAATCTCCAAGCCGTTTGTCATGGATCTGGATGGACGCAACAAGCGGGATCTGTCAGGCGCTTCCAACGCATTCTCTTATGGCTACAGCATTTCGCCTGACGGCCAGTGCATCAGTTACCACGCTGACTATCAGGTCTACATCGCGGATGCCCAGGGTGAGCATAGGATTCGTATCAGCGACCAGTTTCCCTTCCAGTTTGCGCCGCGTTGGTCTCCCGATGGCCAGTGGTTGCTGTTTGTCGCCGGGGAACATTATGACTGCCACCCGCATGTTGTCCGAAGAGATGGAACTGGTTTGCGGAAGGTGGCAGATCGCGGCGGATATCGCGGCGTGGTGGAGGTGCTGAAGCATCCCGATTTTCACAGCGAGAGCAGCGATCTGCCGGTCTGGGGTGTGGACAGTAAGACCATTTTCTTCACCGCTCAGATCGAAGGTCGGATCGAGTTGATGCGGGCGGATTTGGAGGGAAATGTTCAGCGGCTAACGTTTTCCTCTCCAGGTGTTCGCCACTACCACCCTGCGGCTTCCCCGGATGGCAAAGCGATTCTATTTGGAAGCGACCGCACCGGGCAGATGCAACTTTATGTACGGCACCTAGAGGAGCAGCAAGATCGTCCCATCACCGAGGCCAAACCGGGCTTTGCCGCCATGCATGGCCACTGGCAGCCTCAATCCCCCAGCCCTCCTCCAGTTTTGGGACGCTCGCCTTGATTCCCCGTCGGCGCTTCCCGCGATCGAACCCTTCGGCCGCTCGATCGTTCCGGTCGAAGACGCCGAAACTTGAAGAAGGACTCTGGTATCGCCTTGACGGAATCGCCTTGACGGAATCGCCGGTGGAAAGCCGACGGTCGATCGGGAAGGAATCCAATTGCGTCCAAGAGCGTGCGAAAGGGGTGCCAAGGACAAAAACCTTGAAATCCTCGAGAATTTCGGAGTCTTTGTGGTTTTCCCCGAGATCACCATAGATAGCGAAAAACCGATGAAAACGGCTTATTCTCTAGGTCTTTCATCCCCCGTAAGGAGTGTTTGTGATGCAATCTCCCTTTTGACATGGAGTTGCCTGGGCGATAGCATCCGATAGAGAAAAGGTGTCTGGCGAGCAACGAAGTGTTGGCCGGACGCAGATTTCATCCCACCGACGGAACCAGGGACCAGTGGTCGAAAGGCAGGAGCCGAGAGACGCTGGGACCTCCCACCTACCCTCAAGCGCAGCCGGAACATGGATGGGAATCGGCCGGAATGCTCTGACAAACCGAATGGAAGCGAGCACGTTTCCGATTGGGTTGCATGACTGTAGCCGACCAGCGCGCTGATTGCCCCTTCAAGGGTTTGCAAGGTATTGCACCATGATTACCAATAGCCAGTCGATCCCACCTTCCCTGGACGTCAATCAGCTGCGCACCGTGGCCGATTTGATGCGGGAGAAACAGTCCCTTCAGCCCTTGGCTGCTCGTTGGGAATTCGAAGGGGAGAAGGAACTGCTGGTCGAGACTGCACGGTCTCTGGGGCTGGAGTGGTTAGAAGGGGAGGATATTTCTGTCCCTCCCGAAGCGATTGACGGGTTTCCGATCAAATTGATCCACCGCCACGAAGTGTTTCCGCTGGAACGTGGGGAGGGATGGATCCGGATCGCCGTCAGCAATCCGTTCGATTTCCACGCGATCGATGCGGTCGCTACCTCCCTGGACCTGGAAGTCAAATCGGTGGTTGCTACACCGGAGGCGATCCGCCGGTTGGTGAAGCGTTACCTGGGTGTAGGAGCCGAGACGATCGACGGACTGGTCGCCCTTCAGAGTCGAAAGGCGGGCGACGTGGAGATGCTGGAAGAGATCTCCACCGACGGGTCGGAGGATGCCGAACAGGCGCAGCAGGCCTCGGTGGTCCGGCTGGTGAACGAAATTCTGGCGGAGGCGATTGAGGCGAGGGCCAGCGACATCCACGTGGAATCGCAGGAGAGTGGCCTGAAGCTGCGTTATCGCATCGACGGGGTGCTACAGAAGCAACCGACTCCGGCTGAGATGAATCAATTTCGAGCGGCGATCGTCAGTCGATTGAAGATCATGGCCAAGCTGAACATCGCGGAAAAGCGAGTGCCACAGGATGGACGAATCAAGCTGCGGGTTTCGGGACGCGAAATCGACCTTCGCGTTTCAATCATTCCGATGTTGCATGGCGAGAGTGTCGTCATGCGTATTTTGGACAAGTCGAATCTCAAATTTTCGCTTCGCGGGATCGGCATGTCGGATGAAGTTTATCAAGATTTTCAAAGGCTGATCAACCTACCGCACGGGATTGTCCTGGTGACTGGTCCAACCGGGTCGGGTAAGACCACGACGCTTTATTCGGCTTTGCATGAAATCCAGTCCGAAGACACCAAGATCATCACCATCGAAGATCCAATCGAGTACCAGCTGGAAGGGATCAACCAGATTCAGGTGCACCAGAAGGTTGGACTGTCGTTTGCGGCAAGCCTGCGAGCCATCTTGCGGCACGATCCGGATGTGGTGCTGGTTGGGGAAATTCGCGACTTGGAGACTGCCGAAAATGCGACGCAAGCTTCGTTGACCGGACACACCGTTTTCAGCACACTGCACACCAATGATGCGGCGGGTGCCTTCATGCGTCTTTGCGATATGGGGGTGGAACCGTTCTTGGTGTCCAGCACCGTCGAAGGGGTGCTGGCTCAGCGATTGGTTCGAGTCCTCTGCAACGAATGCAAAGAGGCATACCATCCTTGCCAGTCCGAACTTCCTGACGATTTCCCTGCAGAAGCTCGCCTGGATCCCGATCTTCGGTTCTTCCGGCCCAAGGGATGCGAAGCGTGCCGAGGTCTAGGATATCGGGGACGCAAGGGGATCTACGAACTGCTGGTGACCAATGACGAAGTGAGGCAACTGGCGACGCAGCGTGTTCCTTCGCATGTCATCAAGGAGGCCGCCATGCGGGCTGGCATGCAGACCCTTCGGATGGATGGCTGGCGGAAGGTGCTGGATGGCACGACAACGCTGGACGAAGTGGTGCGAGTCACCAAGGCTGACTGACGATGCCCGATTACGCCTACGTCGCCAAGACCGCCAGTGGGATGGAGACGCGCGGCGTCGTTCCTGCCGGAAATCGTCGAGAGGCGATGCAGCGACTGCGCCAAAAATCGCTGTTCCCTGTCTCCCTCACCGAAACCAAATCCGCCACCGACACCTCTTCGTCTTTGGCGCACTGGATGCCGGTCAAGAAGGAGCAGGTGGCTGACTTCTGCACGCAGCTTGCGGACCTGCTGACTGGTGGAGTGCCACTATTGGAATCGCTGAAGATTCTTCAGGAAGCGACCGTCCACCCACGGTTGCAGCAGGCGGTCGGGCGAATCCATGACGCCATCACCGAAGGGCAGACACTGGATGAAGCGATGGCTGCGGAACCGGCGATGTTCAATGAACTGATGCTCAGCATGGTGCGCGCGGGTCAGGAAGGAGCCTTTCTGGAAGATGCACTCCAGCGGACCGCTGGTTTCCTACGCAAGCAAGACGAGCTGCGGGCCAAGATCGTGGGGTCGCTGACCTATCCGATGATTCTCGCTTTTGTCGGATCGATCGTTACCGCGTTGATGATTGTTTTTCTGGTCCCCAAGTTCCAGCCGTTTTTTGATCGCTTGGAACAGTCGGGCAAGGGGCTCCCGTGGATCACGGTGGCCTTGCTGACGTTAAGCCAAGGGCTGATGCGATTTGGCTGGGTCATCCCCTTGATGATTTTTGGCGCCGTGGTTGGCGTTCGCCGCTTCCTAGCGTCCGATTGGGGACGATTCCAGTTCGACCGCTGGAAGCTGAAGATTCCCGTTCTGGGATCGATTTTCCATGATGCAGCGGTTTCGCGAGCCTGCCGCATTCTTGGAACTCTTCTGCACAATGGCGTCCCACTGCTGAAGTCGCTGTCGATCAGCAGCGAATCGACCGGCAACCGATTGCTGGAAAAAGCAATGCGCGATTCGGCTCAAAATATCACCTCCGGCGATACGCTTTCCAAGCCGCTAGCGGCCAGCGGGCTGATTCCTCCGCAGATCATGGCGATGATTCGAATCGCCGAGGAATCCAACACTTTGGATGATGTCCTGGTCAAAGTGTCAGATCGAATCGATCAAAAAATCGAACGAAAACTGGAGGTCATGGTCCGCATGATCGAACCGCTGATGCTGGTTCTCATCGGCGGGATGGTCATGTTCGTGATCGTTGGTGTACTATTGCCCGTATTCGAATTGAATTCCACCGTAGGATAATGAAGCAATCAGACCGCATTGCGATGTCGACAGCATCCGGCGGCAACATCTTCCGATACAGGATGAAGGAGTACTGGAATGAAAAGACAATACCCAACCCGACGCGGTCTGACGCTGATCGAATTGATGATTGTGCTGGTGATCTTGGTGGGACTGATGGCGATCGTGGGGCCCCGAGTTCTGGGAACTCAGCGGAAGGCCGACATCCGCACCGCTCAGGCTCAGATCGGAAGCATCAATTCGGCTTTGAAGATGTATGCTGTCGATATGAAGACCTATCCATCGACCGAAGAGGGATTGGCGCTCTTGGTGGAGTCACCGGAAGACGAGCGGCTTGCAAAAAACTGGGATGGGCCCTATCTGGATGGCGATCTGCCGGTGGACCCTTGGGGAAATGAATTCGAGTACGAATTCGGCGACGAGGAAAGCGAAGATGCTCCCGACTTTCCGCTGGTCTATTCCCTGGGGCCCGACGGACAGCCCAACACCTCCGATGACGTCGGCAATGTTTCCAAAGATGAGTCGGGGGGGGACGAAGGAAGCAACAAGAGGTCTTCCAGTCGTTCCCGTCGATCGACCAAAGAGTAACATCGCACCTGTCGCGTCCACTCAACTCTTGCGGTGCCTCTTCGGTAGAGGATTTCCACGATGGCTCGACGGAGTGGTTTGACGCTGATCGAGTTGATCGTAGTCTTGTCGATACTGGCAGGAGTGGTCGCTTTGGCTTGGCCATCCCTCCGGAAATCGCTTGCTGCCAGCGCACTACAGGATGGGGCTCGACAACTGCAGTCCGAAATCCGTTGGGCTCAGGCAGAGGCTGTCCGTTCAGGTCAAGCCATGGTCGTGTGGCTTCCTTTGGAAAATGGCCCTATGCAGATCGAGTCATTGGAAGAGGCTCTGGCGAGCGATGCATCCCTTCCCGCTTCGGCTGCCATGAGCGAATCGGCGGCGGAGGAAGTCTCGCAGACGGAAGGGCTGCCCAACCGACAGGATCGCGGAATGCCCGAGGTTCGGGCTCGGAAACCCAAGGACCGCGAAGTCTTGCTTGCCGAAGATCTGTTGATTGTCTCCTACGGCCCAGTGCCTGATGATTCGGAAGAGTCCGAGTCAGCGGATGGCGGCGTTTCCCAGCCAGCGGACACACCAGCGTCGGTCGAGGCACCAGGGGAGATGCAGATGGAAATGGCGACGGAGCCTTCCGGTAATTCTCGACCGATTCGACGTGTGCCGCTGATCGTCCTACCCAATGGCGCGATCCGCGATTCCGCGATCGAGATGGTTCAGCCCAGCACCGATCGATCTCTTTGGCTTAATATCTCGCTGCAAGGGGAATCGATGCGGGTGGAGAAGGATCGATGAGCCGACGAGCAGGGTTTTCCCTTTTGGAGATGATCATCGCGACAGCGATTCTGGCTGCTGCAGCGGGACTGCTGCTGGAGCTGATCGGGCAAGGCAGTCGTCTGGCTCGGAAAGCAGACCGTCGCAGTACCGCCTACCAGATCGCCGACGCTCTGTTGCAGGAGACCTTGCTGGGGCAGGACTGGGAGAGCAGTCGGTCGGGTGAAGCGGTGGAAGGAATGGATGGCTGGACTTGGCAGCGCACGTGGGTTGAAGAACCCACCAGCGGCATGGGATGGATCGTGATTGAAGTTTGGGGGGGCGCCGCCAGCGATGGCATGGGGACGCAGCGCACCCCGTCGACCGATTCCGCCGGCAGCACACCACCCGCAGCTCGGTTGGTCCGGCAGGTGCGGCTCCTTGCAAAACCAGATCCGCGAGCAACGGGCGAATCGACTTCAGATCGTCCTGCAGCCAGTAGTCGCAGCAGGCAGTCACCATGAACCGTCCTGCATACTCACTGATCGAAATGCTGATCGCCCTAGCGATTTTAGGTCTGTTGATGGGGGTCGCATGGGGGCTGCTGGGGTCGTTTCAGGAGACCCAGCAGCGAGCGTGGCGTCAGACGGAGCGGATCGAACTTGGGCAGCAGGTGCGTAGCCGACTGCACCAAGACTTGCTGCAGTCGAGCGGTCATCAGCTCCGAGTCGCGGCCAGCAACATTGCCCCACAGACCACCTCCCGCCGCTCGCCCACTCCCACCGCAGGTCGTAGCTCCGGCACTGCGATGGCAGCCAGCCGATTTTCTGGTGACGAGAATGGCTTCACTCTGGAGTTGACGCCTCGATTAAGTCCCATCCATTACTGGACGCATTTGCTGAGCTCTCCGTCGGAAAGCCTGTTGGAGGCCGAACCGAAGCTCCCTGGGCTGCCACTGCGCATCGAGGTCGCTTGGAGGTTGGAGGAGAATGGCTTCGGGGATTTTGAATCGTATCTGTTGTCACGGGAAATTCGATTCCTTTCGGAAGACGACGACGAAGATCCGGTGGAAAGCGTGGGGCGTGATCGTCGAGGGGGCCGAAGGGGGCTGACAGAACCGTCGGCGGTGGAACGAGCTACCAGGGAGCCACTGCGCGATGAGAGCTCGACGATGGGGCTAAGGGGCGAACTGGTGAACCCGTTTGCTGCCTCCCCAGAAGATTCCCTGGAGACCTGGGAAGGGGTATCCAAGGGGCGTTTTCGCTACCACGATGGCACGGCGTGGAGGCAGCAGTGGAGTGCTGACCCGAAGGCTTCGGTTCCCTTCGCTGTGGAGCTGTCGATCCTCTTCCAGACGCGAGAAGACCGCACTGCCATGCAGGAAGAAATGGAGAATGCGACTGCCGGGGAGACTACGGAAAACCAACTCAAAGACCTCAACGACTCCGGTCAGTCCCCCTCCGATCTGCCTTTTCTGGAACGCAGTGGAACATTGGAAGACCCAGAATGGGAACAGAAGGATCTTTGGATCGTCGTAGCGACTGGTCGATTTGAAAAGGATCGGCAGACGGGGCCCCTTGGACTGACGGATGGACCTTCTCCCGGCGGGGCAGGCGAGCCATCCGGCGGGGCGCGTTCCACTACTGGCCAAACCAATCGGCCATCCTCTAGCCGCCCGAATCGACTCGGACGCGGGTTGGGATCGCAGTCCGGAGGATCGCCATGAAGCTGGATCGCCTTTCCAAAAAGGGGAAGCTAGTCCAAACCGTCCGGGTGGCACCCGTGGGCTACACTCGTCGACACGGCATTCGCGCGACCAGAGAGGGGATGGCGCTGCTGGTGGTCCTGGTGCTGACCATGTTTTTAGCATTGGCGGGCTACAGCTACCTGGACCAGATGGAAAAAACGGCAATGCGATCTGCAGTGCAGGGAGAATCGATCCAGGCCGAGCGGGTGTTGGAGAGCGGTGTGGAATGGTGCCTGCAGTGGATGGAGCGGCCAGTCGAGGCACGGCAGATGGTGGGTGGATTGGTCGACAACGCCCAACTGTTCGCCGGAGTGCCGTTGGAGCCGCCGGTGGGGCGTGGGAGTCTGGCTGCCGATGGTGGGTGGCGATTCACGGTCCTCTCTTCAGCAGCCAGCACGTCGCGGCGAGAATCGACAAACGCCAATCCCCAACGCTCGTCCAGCATGTCGGCGGAGTCGACATGGGGCTATGGCATGGAAAATCTATGCGCCAAAGTCACATTGGCTCAGCTGATTCGCTGGGAGGCGATGGAACCGGGGAATGCGATTCAGTTTTTCCAGGGACTACCAGGTGGGGACCCCGAAGGTGGCTTGGATAGCGAAAAGATTCAGTTGGCCGTTCGACATTGGGGCCGCAGCATGACGAGTCCCGGTCCACGCACCGGTCGTGCAACGATCGATACCCTGGTGGCCGATGAGCGATCGTTGGAAGAACATCACTGGGACCAGCTTTGGACTGGCGGAGACCTGAATCAGAACTACCAGCTGGATCCCTGGGAAGTGCGTTGGCGAGATCGATTGCCACCATGGCAACGCGGTGCAGGAGGACCAGGGGGGAGTTCCGTGCCATCGCAGCGGTCAGGGGCTTCAGCGCAGAGAACTGAGAATTCAATGCAGCAGCAGTCGCAAGGGGCTCAGTTGCCTAGTCCGCAGGGCTGGCAGCAATGGATCGCGGAGTTCAGTGGTTGCCGGAATATCCGTCGCGATGGTCAGCAGCGCATCTCCATCAACCGACCCGATCTGCTGCGACTGCATCAGGACTTAATCCAAATCTGGCCTGCTCCCTGGGCGTCCTATCTGATCGCGTATCGGCAGCATGGCGGGCGGCCTGTTTCGGACAATGCGAATCGTCCGCAAGGAGCAGTTGGGAGTGAGTCGACCGAATATGTCCCTGATTTCTCAGTCGCTGGGCAGACTATCATCGCCTCGCCTCTGGATCTGATCGATAGCGAAGTGACGATTCCAGCCCAGTCCGGGGAGGCTGCAAGGAGACTTACCAGTCCCTTCCAAAGCAATGGCCCGGAATTCGCGGAGCAGCTGGACCTATTGGTCGATGATGTCTGGTTCGAGGATGTGGAGTATCGCGACGGGGTGATCGACACATTGGAGGCACCGTTGGAGGTGTTGCGTGCGTTGCCTGGGGTCAGCGAGGAGGTTCTTGCACGTTGGGTGCAGGTTCGCCAACAGAACGGTGCGGGTCAGCGATCTACGCCGGCTTGGCTGGTCAAGGAGCAGGTGCTGGATCTAAAGCAGATGCGCGTCTTGTTGCCATGGCTGACCTGCCGAAGCGACACCTATCGCGCCCAAGTGGTCGCGTTCCGAGACGCGATGACGCCGATCGTGCGGAGGGTATACTTGCTAGATGGACGGCGTGATCCGGCCGTCAGCGTTCCCTCCCAGTGGCTTGGTGAATGGGATGGTGGCTGGTCGATCGATGTTTTGGATCCGGGAGACCGATCCCGTGCGTCCAGGGGAAGCAGCGGGATCGAGGAGAGGGGAGATCGATAAGAAGATGCCAAGTTGGATGGAAAGGACGATCCCCAGTTTGTCGATCGGCAAGACCAAGCCCAAGGGGGTGGTGGTCGCCGACTGGGATCGCAACGAAGTCCGGTTTCTTGCGCTCGCTCCCCAGCGAACAGGGATCGAGATCCTTGCCAGCGCATCGGCACCCCGCTCGGCCGACGATCCGCCCATGAGCACTCTTGGTAAGTTGCTGGCGGGCGAGCGGTTTCTCTCCTATCCACTCGTCTTGCTTTTGTCTCGAACCGATCTGGAAATGATCTCACTGGTTCTCCCTCAGGAGGCCAATGAGCAGTTTCCTGAGATGGTGCAATTGGAGATCGAGCAGAGGTTGGGTGAGCATGAGTCGGCTCCGGTGGTCGACTACGCCATCGCCGGCAACAACGTCGCCAGCGGCGTCGATGTTTTGGCTTTTTCAATGCTTCCGGAGGAAATCGATCGATGGAATTCGGAAGCCAAAGAGCAGAAACTTCGGCTTGCGGCGATGGCACCGAGGCATTTGAGTCTACTGGCCAAACTTCCAGCCGGCGCTACGAATCAAACTCGCGTCGCCATTCAAAGTCTTCCCAGTGAGGTGGAGATGGTGGTCGCTCGGGGAAGTCAGCCGCTCTTTCTAAGAACCTTGCGGCTGAGCACCGACGACGCAAGCAGCATCGCCGAGCAGATTTTGTTGGAAGTTCAGAGATGTTTGTCGCTGTTGCCGTCGGAGCATCAAGCATCGGACGTTGCTGCTGCTGCCGTAACTCCCTCTTCCGCCCCGCCACTTTTTGTCTTTCCTGGCACCGAAGCAGGATCGATCGCCGAAGCGCTCCAGGAAAGAAAGGTCGCCGAGGTTCACTATCTGAGCCCCTCTTCCCTGTGGCCTTCCGGAAGCGTTTCTTCCGAGATTGGCACGGAGCAGTTTGCATCGTTGCTGGGGGCCGGGGAACAGTTCTTGCAGCAGCAATTGCCGGTCAATCTGCTGGCTCCTAAGAGGCCACCCAAACCGATTCATCCCATGAGAAAGTGGGGGCCGATCGGAGGACTGGCGGTGGCTTCGCTGGGCCTTGGTGGGTGGTTTCTTTATTCCGATGTCCAGGACTTGGATGAAGAAGCCAACAGGCTGCAGACGACGCGAGACGATCAGTGGCGGTTGGCCAACAAGTCGGCCGAACGGATCGACAAACTGGAATTGCTTGAAAAGTGGGAAGCGGAGCGAGTGGATTGGCTGAGCCTGATGGCTTCGCTTTCCAGCACGCTTCCCTCGGGGGATCGAGCGTCGGTGCGCCGGATGACTGCGGTTGTGTCGCCTGCAGGGCCGCAACTGAGCCTCTCGGTGATGGTCAAGAGTCCTGAAGACCTTGCGCTGATGGAAGAGAGGTTGCGAAGCCAGGCGATGGAGGTTTCCAGTCAGCGGGTCAATCAGCAGGCGAGCGAGGAGGATTATCCTTGGCAATTTGAGACCACCATTGTGGCTCCCTGGGGCGATCCCCCTGACGGCGACCGATGGATCGAACCAATTGGTGAGGCGGCGGAACCGGCTGCATCCGATCAGGACAATGCGTCCGCGTTGCAGCAGGATGATCCCCAGCTCCCATCGGAGCCTTCCCCTGCTGCCGTGGAATCGACGGGAGACAAGTCATGACATCGACCACCAAATGGTTGCTGGCGGGGGCTGCATTGGTCTTCGGGCTCTATGGACTCGATTCCACCTATCGGGGATGGATCGAGCAGCCGACGATCGTGGCGGGCAAGAAGATCGAGAAGCTTCAGTCGGAAATTGAAGATGCCGAGGCGTTGCAGCGCAAAGCGAGAAAAGCCGCTAGGTCGATGGAAGTGCTGGAGGCAAGGTCTCTACCAAGCGATCCAGAGTTGGCGCGGTCCAAGTATCGGGAATGGTTGCTGTCGATGATTCAGCAACACGACTTCCAGGATGCTTCCGTCGATGCGGGGAGTCCCGTTGAGGTCGAAGTCAAGGCGAGGGTCGGCAAGTCCAAACGGAAGTCGGTGGGCTACCGAATTCCGTTCTCGCTTCGCAGCCGCGCGACTTTGGCGCAGTGGACCGCCTGGATGCAGCAGTTCGAGCAGGCACCCCACCTACATAAGGTCAACTCACTTTCGATCACCCCCCTGGGAAACGGCTCCGAATTGAATCTCCAGATGGAGCTGGAGGCGATTGCACTGGATAGCGCCACGCAGGAGGAGCAGTTGAGCGACTGGATCGCAGATCCCCAAGTTGCTTCCGCACCCACGGCGAGTCTGGCCATTGTGCAGCGCAATTTGTTTGCGACGGGATTCTCGAAGTCTCTGCAGGCACTGCGGTTGAAGGCGATCACCACCGATCGCAAGGGAAGTCTTGAAGCTTGGTTCTCCGGGAAGGATGGGGCTCCAACAACCCCCTACAAAGCTCCCTCGGAGGTTCCCGTCCCCTTGCATCAATTGCAGTTGACCGAAATCGCGTCGGACCATGTTCAGATTCAAATTGACGGGCAAAACGTTCGATTGAATTTGGGGCAGTCGATCGCCGACGCACTTTCGATACGAATCGCCCCCAACTCCCAGGAGTCAAATCCATGAGCCGACCAATTCGCGGCAGTCGTCGGTTACTCCCCATCCTCTCCACTCTGTTTCTCTTCTCGGCGATCGTGGCTGAGCCGGTGGAGGGGCAGATGTTTGGCCAGCGGTCGATGGGGCAACCGATGTCGCGTCAGAGTCGTCCGGGAAGCGGCCAGCTGCCCAGCCTGGGGCAAGGTATGATGCCCGGCATGGGGGGGGCGATGCCAGGCCAAGTGGGAGGGGCTCCACAGGGCATCGTGCAAGGTCAGGAGCGATTTCTGAGAGGCAATCGGAATCCTTCGGCATTTGTCGGCTCCGATCGCCGTGATCAGCAAGGATTCGTCGGCAGCGAGCAGTCGATCGGGACTGGGAGAGTTGCTACCGCAACGGAAGGCTTGCGAGTGGAATCGAGCCGCACTCGCAATCGTCCGCTATCTGCCAAGTCGACGCGTGGCATGTATCCGCCTCGTCTTGTCCTCGATGAATCGTTCTACGGAGCGATCGATGGGATGGGGGCCGCCGAAGAGGTGCCGACGGAACCGATCGAGATGGGGAGCTATGCCGGTGATTCCGGAGCTCGTCGTTTCTCGACACCCAGAGCCTCCATCAATCGTCAAATCCCGACGGTCCGGCGATCCACCGACTTGCAAGCGCGGATGCAGCGGATCGGGGGTTCAGAGGTTCGCTCGCGCCTGGTCGGGGGGACGATGGTTTTGGAAGGAGTGGTCGGAAGCCGCGAGCGTGCGGAACTACTTGCGAATGTGGCTGCCATGGAACCTGGGGTGGAACGTGTCGAAAACCGCTTGCAGGTTGTTGGTTCTCGCTAACTCCTGGTAGGGATTCCCCGTTCCATCCCTTCGGCATGCTTCGTCAAATCGGGATCAGAAGACCGATCAGCGCAAGCAGCGCCAGAAGTGCCGGAAGTGTACATCGGTGGCTTTCCAGCAGCAAGAAACCACTGAAGACCACCAACCAGTCCCAGGGACCGTGCAACGCATGCGACCCGAGAGGCCGGATGCAGGTTGCGGCAAGCAGCCCGACAACGGCTGCATTGATCCCAAGGGATGCTGGTTGAAACCAGCGTCTCCCCGCTAGGTGGCTCCAGAAGGGGAGCATGCCTGCTGCCAGTAGCAGGCCGGGTAGAAACAACCCAACCAAACCAACGATCGCCCCGGTGATCTTCCAAGGTTCCCCAACTGCATGGGCACCCAAAAAGGCGCCGAAGGTGAACATCGGGCCGGGAATTGCCTGAGCGGCGCCATAGCCGGCAAAAAAGGTAGCGTGGTCGATTCCGCCGCCGGCTGTCTGGCGAGCCTCCAGCAGTGGGAGCACGACGTGGCCTCCGCCGAAGACCATAGCCCCAGCGACGTAGGTGTCGCGAAACAGGCGAGTCAATTTGCCAGCGACCGAGTTGTCATGGGTGGTTTCCCAGGTTGTGATGAGAAGCAGGATGAGGAATGCAGGCAGGCAGAGCCAAGCGTGGCGGGGAGCACGGACGCTGACGCCTGGCGGCTCTTGCGTCTTAGGGCGAGGCAAACAGCAGGCAGCCACCAACGCAGAGGCCAGCAGAGATAACAGCTGAATGGCAGGGGAAGGTATGGCCAGTTGAGCGATCATGGCGCTGATCGCAAGCGATTGAAGGAAGAGAGTTTTGCAATTGGCATGCGCCATCGATCGAAAGCCCGTCAGCACCACCGCCATGGCGAACCAGAGAAGGGAGCGCAGGAGCGATTCCCACCACCATGCGGATGCTGGAGGCTGCCATAGGGCGAAGATCGTCAGCCATGTCGCCGAAGGAAGAGCAAAGCCAATGATGGCGGCAACCCCTCCCAGCCAGCCGCAGCGATGCAGTCCGATACAAAATGCCTGTTGAGAACTGCCCGGACCTGGCAGCGATTGGCACATGGCCATCAGCCGCGTGTACTGCTGGCTGGACATCCAACGGCGACTTGTCACCAGTTCCCGGTGGAAGATCGCTAGATGCGCCATCGGTCCACCAAAAGACCAGCAGCCCAGCCGAAGGAAGAGCTGAAATACCTCCAGTGCCTGCTGCAAGGCAGAAGTTCCCTGGTTCAGAGGGCAGTCTTCGGCTGGATGCAGTTCGGGGGCCGTGCTGTTGGTTGGATCCGATTCCATCGATCGAATGTCAAGCAGCCATGGGGCGTGTCGTTTCTGTCACTTGATGCGCCATCCAGCGGCGGACCGAATCAAACATCGGCTGCCATTCGGTTTCATTCGGGATATCATGACGCAGACCACGCACGCAGTGGAGGGTGACCAAAGCACTATCGCGAGCCAGATCGCGCGAGGCATCGGGGCTTGCCAGCACATCGCTACTTCCGTGGATGATAAAGCAGGGCTTGCGAATCCGGTGCGCATTTTCCAGTATCCATTCGCCGGAGTGAAGCAGTTCGGTTCCCAGACGAACCGAGACTCGGCGATGAACCCAAGGGTCTTTCTGGTAGGCGTCGATGGCGGAACGATCCTTGGTGAGCGCCTCCAATTGTTTCGGCAGATGCACGGTCCAATGGGGAATCCAACGGCTTGCTGTCCTGCCCGCTCGGAGCACCCTGGGCGGAATCGTTTGCACCGGCCTGAGCATCGGGGCCAGCAGAACCAAACCATGGCAGAATCCAGGGCGGCGCAGCATCCAATTGAGCGCCAGATTGCCGCCCATGCTGTGACCAAGAACGAATCTTGGAAGATCCTGCATCCCCGGAATGGACAAGGTCCCCGCGCAGTGCACTTCTTCCATCAGATGCTGAAACGACTTGATGCAACCACGCCAGCCGAAACTGCGTCCATGACCAATCAAATCGCAAGCGACCACCGCAATGCCATGTCGCGTCAGCCATCGCGCTGCGCGGTCGAACCTGGCCCCGTGGTCCCCCAGTCCATGCAAAATGCTCAGCGTCGCCCAAGGGTCACTCGACTCCGGAACCCAACGATGCACGAAGCGAATCATGCCGCTGCCGATCAATTCGTGCCTGGAAACATAAAGCATCTCGGACTCCCTTCGGTCTTTCGTCGGCTCCTTGCCATCCGCCAGACTAGCAGAAGGCCGGAAAAGGGATCAAGGTGAGTCGGTGCGGATTGCCTGATCGATCGGCCTTCCTGATATATTGAAACGCAGCAATTCATGTAATCTCGGGAGGAAGATCTTCCAAAATCACACCACGGAAATCGCAAGTTCCCAAGCCGCGTTGCGGTGGCGGCGATTTCCTTCCTGTTCCTGCTGGCTCGACGACGCTTTCCCAAAGGAATTCCCCGATGCACTCGTTTGGCTATGTTCTCCAGTTCCCCATAGCTTCCCGTTTCACCACAGGGGCGTTTGCCTGCCTGCTGGTCTGGGGGACGATCTCCTTCGCTTTGGCGGAGGAACCGATTTCCCCTCCAGCGCCGCCACCCGACATGCAGGTGCTTTTTGACGGGAAGTCGTTGGAGGGGTGGGATGGAGATCCGAGGCTTTGGTCGGTGCGAGATGGAGTGATTCATGGGGAGACGACTCCCGAGGCGGTCGCTCAGGGCAATACCTTCCTGATCTGGCAAGGTGGAGCTATCAAGGATTTTGACTTGCGGCTTTCTTTTCGATGCAATGCCACCAACAACTCTGGGATCCAGTATCGATCCCGCCACATCACGGAAGGTTCGGCGAAGAATCGTTGGGTCGTGCGCGGCTATCAGCACGAAGTGCGCAATGAGCGGAATCTTCCCAATGTCGCTGGATTCATCTACGACGAAGGAGGCGCACGAGGGCGGCTATGTCTGGTGGGGGAGCGCGTGGTGTGGCGGGAGGGGAAGAAGAAGGAAGTCTTGGCCAATTGGATGGACCAGTCCGCTTACCAAAAGCTGTTCCGGTTGGACGATTGGAATGACGTCGTGATTCTCGCCAAGGGAAACAGGATTCAGCACTTCCTGAACGGGCAACTGATTGTCGACTTGACGGATGAAGATCCCCAGCTCCAGCTTCTTGAAGGGATTCTCGCTCTGCAACTCCATGCAGGAGCTCCCATGTGGGCGGAGTTCCGGGATGTGCGTTTGAAGAAGTTGCAGCCATGATGCTTCATCGTGGCCCAGGAAGTGCCAGCTTGCAGCCAAGGCCGACGCGAGGTCGCGGGTGTCAGGTGACGTGATGGATCCGAAGTCCGCGGCGACGGGGCGAACGGATCAACCTCCCAGCCGGGATCTGGTTCTGGTAGTGGTCAACCGATCTTCCGGGGCGGTCAATCGGAAGCCGTTGGTCGACGCGCTGGTCACCGGTATCCAGGAGGCAGGATGGGACTGTCGCATCGTGGCGCAATTGGATCAGTTGGGAGGGGTGCTCGATGCGGTTCCCCGTTCCGCATTACGGGGAGTCGTGGCCGCGGGTGGCGATGGCACCGTCAATGCGGTGGCCGAACGCTTGCCGGACGGAGTCCCCTTGCTGGTCTTTCCGATGGGGACAGAAAATCTTCTGGCCACTTCCCTTGGTTTGCAGGCCTGTCCCAGGCTGTTGGTCGAGACATTGCAGCGAGGCCGCACCAAGCAACTGGATGTTGGCATGGCCAACGGACGCCCCTTTCTCATCGTGGCTTCGGCTGGATTCGATGCCGATGTCGTGCGGCGCATCCATCTGACAAGAAAGGGGAACGTCTGGAAGTTGCAGTATGTGGCTGCCCTGTTTGCGAGCCTTTGGGCGTATCGTTTTCCGCCTCTGCGACTTCGGTGGGGTGACCTAGCAGCGCCCCATGAGAGGCACGAGGCAACTGCAGCTTGGTTCTTCAGTTTTCTGATTCCGCGTTATGCCATGGGGCTCCCCTTTCTACAGAAGGCGCCGGAGCAGGATGGTAGGATCGATGGGTGCTATTTCCCACGAGGCGGCATCCTGAGGGGGCTGGGATATTTCCTGTCGCTTCTTTTGCGGCAGCATCATCGGTGGACCGGATTCAAGCAGTTTCGCGCAACGTGGATCGAGATCGAATCGGATCAACCAGTCGCCTACCAGATCGATGGAGAGTATGCCGGGGAATTGCCATTGCGGCTGGAGATCGCCAGCAGGACAGTCGCAGTCCAGGTTCCCCATTCGTCGTAAGTTCTTCGCAACTGGCGGCTTTTTAGCGGTCCTTGCATCGCCCGCGGACGAATCGGATGCATCCGAAAGGTTTTTGGATCGGCGGACCCAAGCTTTTCGGCGGCGGCCTCACAGGAAGACCGGTGGGAGGAAATCGGAGAGTTGAGGCGGGTTGGTGAAATGGTCGACATGTGGTGAAATGGTCATCTTGCAACTGCATTCCATCGCCCGGCATCTGGAGCTGACTTGATGACCATGTCGACCCCCTCGGTGCAGATCGGTTCCCTGAATTGGAATCCCCTGCAGCGACCGCTGTTGATTGCAGGACCCTGCGTGATGGAGAGTCAGGGATTGACCGAAGAGATCGCCGGCCGCCTGATGGAGATCAGCCAGGAACGCGGTGTGCCGCTGGTGTTCAAGGCGTCGTTCGATAAGGCCAATCGAACCAGCGGAAGCAGCTACCGTGGGCCAGGGATGGAAGATGGCTTGAGGTGGCTGGACCAGATTCGGTCCCATTGGCAACTGCCTGTTACGACCGATTTGCACGAACCACAGCAAGCGGCCATCGTCGCTGCGCATGTCGATCTGCTGCAAATTCCTGCCTTCTTGGCTAGGCAGACCGATCTGTTGGTTGCTGCCGCGCAGACGGGCAAACCAATGAACGTAAAGAAAGGGCAATTCATGGCGCCCAGCGACATGCGTTACGTCGTTGACAAGGTTCGTCGGACTGGCAGTGGAGGGTTGATGCTGTGTGAACGCGGGACTTTCTTCGGCTACGGTCGCCTAGTCAACGACATGCAGGCCATTCCTCTGATGCAGGGATTGGGAGTGCCGGTGATCTTCGATGCCACTCACTCAGTCCAGCAGCCCGGTGGGCTCGGGGGAGCCACTGGGGGGAACCGAGCGATGGTGGAACCGATGGCGCGAGCGGCGGCGGCAGCGGGTGCCAACGGCTTTTTCTTCGAAACGCACCCCAATCCAGATCAATCCCCCAGCGACGGCCCGAACATGGTCCCTCTGTCCGATTTCGCTTCGGTTCTTGATCGCGTTGTGGCGATTTGGGAAACCGTTTCACGATTTCCGGCGTAGAACCTTGAGACACTTCCTTCCCCGTATTTCCGGGGTTCCCCATGGATCGCTTCCAATGAATCGCCTAAGCCCCCGGTCCCCGCAGCAGATCGCTCCTGGAGCCTCTTTAACGCGGATCGGCATTTATCTTCTCGCCCTGATCAGCTGCGCCGGTTGCCGCGATACCGCCTCCAGCGATTTGATCGGTATTTCTTCCAGCGTTCAGTCGGCCGAAGCCAGCAAAGATGCGATCGAAGAGGCATTTCGAGACATCCCGAAAATGATTCTGCTGGAAAGGCGGGTTGCTGTCGGAGAAGTGACGCGTCAGCTGAACAGCTGGTCGACTCGTCAGCCGCCCGAACCGGATTGGCAGCCAAGCGATCTGATCGAAGGCATTCCGTCGCCACTTCGCAAGAGCTTCTGGGGGGCTCAGATTGCCAGCATGCAGTTTGGCGAGCCGCATTGCGACTACCTCTATCAGTGTCAGAGGATGCATGCGATCGTCGAATGGGTGCTGGCCAGGCCGTATCGAGATCCTCTTTTCTCCCCATGGCTGGAGGCGAAGAAGGCAGAGTTGGGACAGGAAGAGGGAACCAGACTGGAACAGGCACTGAAGCTATTTGACTGGACCATCCGCAACATCATGATGGAGGGGGATGCCAAGTCGATCGAGACGTTGCCAACCAATCCGCAGTTGCCGATGGACGACAACGCCGCAGGTTACACACAGCTGCCCTGGCAGACTGCGATCTCCGCACGAGGTGACGCCGTAGCAAGAGCGCGTGTTTTCCTTCAGCTGGCCATGCAAGCCGACCTGCATCCGTGCTGGGTGGCTCTTCCCGGCATCACGGAGGACAGCTACCGTCTTTGGGCGATCGGTATTCCGGTTGGCAAGCAACTCTACTTGCTGGAGCCGCGACTGGGGATTCCACTGCCAGGACCCGATCAAAAGGGAGTGGCGACACTGCAGCAGGCTCAGCAGGATCCAGCCATTCTGCGGCGGGCCAAAATCGCCGACCTCTTCGATTATCCGGTTTCCGCGCCGGATGTCGCCAGAGCCTTCCTGGTGCTGGATTTGGAACCCGCCTCCCTCTCGCGGCTCATGCAGAGGATGGAGTCGGCGTTGACCGGGAATTTGCGTCTGCGACTTGCGGCTAATCTGGATGTTTGGAAGCAGCAGCTGCAGTTGGCAGCCCCCGACCGCGCGATTCGATTGGGCAGTCTGCCCTGGATGGCACAGCAGTATGCGATCGATCTGCGGGAGCGACTGAAAGATGTCACCGCCTTCACGGCACGCTACATGTCACGCGTTGGGCTCTATGCCGACGATACACCGGTGACGCGAGCCCGCTTGGCGCATCTTTCGGGTCAATTTGACGCGAATCTGGATGGGGATGGAGCCCTGGGGAGATACATGGCGCTTCGGATCGACGACGAGACGTTGGATCGCTTGCCGTTTGATATCGAACTTCAGAAAAGCCTTCTGATTCGCAGATTGCCAAACGAAGAAAATGAGGCGTTCCAGCGACGCATTTCGCTCTATCAGGGGCTCTACCGACAAAGCAAACTGGAGGGAAGTCTCTTCCTCTCGATGGCGCAATTCGATCTCGGAAACTACGAAACCTCCCAGAGTTGGGCAGACCGCTGGATGCTCAAGCAGGAAGGGACCGAGCGGTGGCATCCGATCTGCTGGTATCTGATCGCGAGGAACATGGAGCAATCTGGCAAGCCTCAGGAGGCGGTCGAGTGGTACCGCAAGAGTCCTTCGGCTCAGGAGGCGGGAAATCGTATCCGCGCCAGATTGATCAATCCGTGATCGGGCTCCAGGCATAGCGTCCCTTCTTTCAGCCATCGTGACGACCACCCGTGGCAACCGATCCATCGGTCGGTCGCCATCCACCGCCGACCCCTAGGATTTGGATCGCCGGCCAGCAGGCCACCTTCTGATTTCTTCGCCTAGCTCTGCGAACCACTTCTTCATCCAGTCGACCCGAAGCGACCATCGAACCAGTTGTGAAACGTACGCTAGCGCAACGAAGAAGAGGAGAAAATTGAATAGCTGTCGGGGCCAACCTCGTATCCATGGATAGTAGTGGGGCGTCAGCCAATCTCGCACGGGCATGTGGCAGAGAAAGACCCACAGCGTATTTCCGGCAAGAAAACGAATCGATCGGTTTTCAGTGGCTTTGGCAAAAAGAAGTACCGCGATGCTGGTGAAAGCCAAGTAGAGGCAGCTGATGTGGACGGATGTCACCAGCGAGCTGACCAACTGGGAGCTAGTTGGTATGCGGCCAAATGGATTGGAATGGGTGATGCCAATCGACTGCACGATGTAGTGATTGCCCAGCAGCATGGTGGCGGCGACCATCGCAACAGGGAAGGATGCGGACGGCCATCGCCGTCGGCTAGCGGCTTGAGAACTCAAATCGGACGTGGAGAGAAGGCAATCGCTTTCGCCCAAGAGTCTCCCCATCAGGAAGACGGAGATCCAGTTCGTGACGCTCATGTATCCGTTGTAATCTCGTTGCAGCCATAACCATCCCGCTCGTGTCAGGATTTCCGTCCCAAGACCGATTGATAGTGTGATCCAATTCAACGGGATCCATCGGAGAAGGACTGCCCAAAGACAAAGTAGATGAAAATACATTCCGACATACCATGTCGATGGATTGGCGGGAAATGCATTCTCCCAATAGACGTTCAGGCCTAAGAGATAGGGAAGGTAATTCGATTCCTGCAGGTCTCCTCGGGTAAACCAGTGGATCACGCTGAGAACCATCGAGAGAACGATACCGAGGTAGGCCATTTCGAAGAAACGTTCAAAAATCACGCGGCGGCCTCGCCGCTTCTCTTGCGCGAGAGTGAAAGCGGTCACGAAGACGAAGAAAGCAACTCCCAGCTGTTTGGCGTTGATGGGACTGAAGAGTCTGGGAAGCATCGATTCGCCCCCGGTATGCCCGAAGACAATAAGCTGCATTCCAACGACTTTTAGCCAGTCGATCCATGGCTGTTTTGGCGTGCCATCCTGTCGGCATGAATCCGCACCGCTGTGTGTTCGTGTTCGGGTGGCCGGTTGTGGATCGGTCATTTGGAAGCCGACTTCGAGGTGGCATGGAGTGATTGACTGACTGGCGGCGCAGGGAGGTGTTTGACAAATCGTGCTGGATTTCCTGCCATCATCACGTTGGGTGGAACCTCGCTGGCGACAACCGATCCGGCCGCCACCAGGGCACCCTGTCCGATGCTGGATGCAATGATGGCACCTTCGCCAATCCAGCAGTATGCCCCCACCTCCGTGGCGATCGGCACGACCTTCTGCGGCGTGATCCACCGCCCAAATTCGTCTAGGCAATGCAGGTCGCCCTGGCTGATGATGCTGGCTCTGCTTCCGATCAGACAGCCCTCACGCAAAATGACCGAACCCAGGAGAGCGTATGGACCGATACTCACGTTCTCTTCGATCCAGGATTCCCTCTTGTTGATGATCGCTCCGAATCCGATATGGAAGTTCTTCCCGCAGCTTTGGATCGTACCGCGATAGTAGGCCCTTCGGAAACTGATACCCGAATATCCGGGGAACAACGCGAGCAACTGACCGAAGGCGCTGAATAGCCGACTGGAATCGGTCTTCGTCCATGTTTCCAGGTTGCTGATGGCAACGAAAGGAGAGACCAGAGTCATCGAGACCAGATCGATGATCGACCGGAAAACAAAACGCCCAATGCGTTGCGTCCGCATGTTCATCTCCCATCCCCGGTTGCTAGAAAGAGGATTCGTTGTCGTTCGGGGACCTGTTCTCCCTTCGGTTCGGATTGCGTTCCCGCTTGAACCGCTCGGTGACCATGGGAGTGTCAGCGAGTAACAGCTTTGCGGGGATTGCTTCCGCAGGCAGGCGTAGCTGGCAGTGCGATCGCATGCGACTCTTGAACTCCGCCAGTGGTATCTCCCGCTGAAGACGAACTGTCGCCTGCACGACCTGCCCCACCAGTGGGTGTTTCAGTCCCACGACGGAAGCTTCGACCACTTCCGGCATTTCCAGCAGCACACTCTCCACTTCCGTTGGCGATATCTTGGTCCCACCCACATTGATCATCTCCCCATTCCGCCCAAGGATACGCATCCACGATCCGCAAACCTCTACTTCGTCACCTGTATCCATGAACCCTTCTTCATCGAGCGGGAAGGGAGCGTTCAGGTAGCCGACCATAGCCGTTGGTGCTTTGACCCATAGCCGCCCATCCAGCACTTTCGTCTCCAATCCACCACCGCCAACCTGGATCCAGAGCGATTGGTTGTCCTGAGACCTCGATTGCAAGATTCCCAGTTCTGTGGTGCCATAGGTCTGAAGCAGTTGCACATGAGTCAGTCTGGCCGCGACTTGCTTGAGGACGCTTTGAGGCATGGCCTCCGATCCGTAGGTGACCCGCTTCAGCGACGAGAAATCGTATTGATCCAGAGCGCCCGAGATCAGGAGCAAAGTTAGGAAGGTAGGCGATACCGGAAGTACGTCGACTCGGTGCTGTTCGATCGCAGCAGCGACATCATGCGGTGACCGGCTTGCGGGTACCACCAGCATGCCTCCGTGACAGACCGAATAGAGCATGGTGTTGATGCCGCCGATATGGTCCAGTTGCATGAAGGCAAGTAGGTTGCAGGCCGAGCGAGGTTGTTGATGGCGCTGTTGCAACCGGTGAAGATCCTGAACCGCCGCTTTCGGCTCTCCCGAACTCCCGGAAGTAAACAGCACTAAACCGGCGTGCTTTCGATCTCGAAGCTCCTCATAGCACCAGTGAGTCGGGGGGGCAGGCGTGCGGATCAGCGGATGAAAGTGGATTCGTCCATCGGGGCGATCCTCTAGAAAGCCGCAGGCCATCGCGATGGTCAAAAGTTTTTCGATCCGTTGCTCCGACGCGTCGGGTAATGGTACGGCGATGGCGCCCATTTGAGCGACTGAGAGCAAGGTGCAGACTGATTCGATGGTGTATCGTGCAGGGAAAGCCACGACGGATCGTGAGTCCAGCCCGATCGACTTCATGGCGTCCAGTTTCCGAGCGACCAGATCCGCTAGCTCGCTGAATGTTACCATCCTGGTGTTGGATGAGAGCATCAGGCAGGCTTTGTCTCCGTGACGGTTCAGCATGTCGATCCAGTTGACCATCAACCTGCTCCACCAAGATAAATCACCTGACCGGTGATGAAACTGCTTTGCGGACGGACCAGAAAATCGACCGCATTGATCACATCGGAGATGGTGCCCCAGCGACGGATCGCCTGCCGTTGGATCAGCAGTTCCAGTTTGTCTTCAGGCACCCCGCGGATCAGCTCGGTGCGGATGGGTGTTGGTCCCAGTGCATTGACTGTGATCCCCCATGGGCCCAGTTCGTGCGCCACCACGCGTGTCCATTGCTCGATCGCTGCCTTGCTCGCAGAGTAGATCGATTCACCGGCGAGGCGGTAGGGAACAGCCACAGTGGAGAAGTTGATCACTCGCGGATGCTTGGATCCACGCAGCAATCGGGTGCACCCCTGCGTGATCTGGGTTGCAGCATGAAAGTTCAAGTCGAACATCTCACGGACTCTTCCAGCCGGTTGCAGCACGAATGGGCTCATCGACCCACTGCCGGCATTGTTGATGAGAACATCCAGAGACGACAGCGAACGACGCAGCATCTGAATCATGCCCATCAGTTGGTCGCTGTGCGTCAGGTCGATTTGGTAATGGGTGAAGGAGGGAGAGGTCACATCGGGCAGGGACCGGGAACATCCATACACACTCCAACCAGCGCTCAGGAAATGGTCAACCAGACCACGCCCCAGCCCTCTGCTGCATCCAGTGATCAGCACCCTTGGCATCGCCGTCGCCTTTCTTTGCTAGGTCCGTTGCCGTTATTCGGGATGGAGATGCCACTGGACTGCCTCGCAATGCCTGTCCTGTGGCATCGTCTCGATGATGAAGTCGATCAGCGACTGCACGGTGCGATAAGGACTTTGACGGCGCGACATGGCTCTGGAATCGCTAAGACTCAATTCGTATCCGCAGGCTTGGAATGAATCTTCCAGGTCCAGCACTAGGGAAACCAGGCCGATGGAATCCAGAGAGCTTCCCTCTCCGAACAGCGGCGCATCCAGGGTCGGCACGATTCGATCCGCTTCACGCCGCGATCGATTCAGTTGATGGATGCACTCGACGACGATCGAAGTGACTTCGTTCCGGTTCAAGGTGATGCAACTCCCATGCTGGACGAACGATCATTCAAGCTACGCCCGACCAAAGTGACGTCCGTTGGTGAAAATCAACGAGGGAGAATGTAAAGCTTGCAGGCGGTCGAGCAAGAAGCAATGAGACGCTTTTGTGGGAAATCATGATGTCCACCAAGTCTGGAATGGTGGAATGCCTGATCCATTGGATTCGATCACCAGAGTCGATGCCAGCGGATCCATGCCCCAAGGGAATCCAGTCCTGCACCCCAAGACGTCTCCATCCTGGTGATGGTGGATTCGATCACGACGGGGGACTTACCAAATGCATGGAGTTCGATACGGTGGCGTTCAGGTGGCTTGATGGTCGACCCTGGAACGCGCTGACCAGGAGATGGGCAGAAGCTAAAAAGAACTACGGAACGATAGGTCGGGGGCAGTTGGTCGCAATGCCCCCACAGCGACACCAAAGTGAGGCCAATCCATTGCGATTCCGGCCGCGGCATCCAGTCGACGTCTTCAGTGGGCAGTCACATGATTCGCCAATCGAAGCGACAGGTTGAATCGCGCAGCCAAGCGTTCGTCCGTCGATGACACGCGGTCTGTGCTTCGACTTTCTTTGCGTCTTGGCTTACCAGCGAGCGACCAGCCGACTCACGCGCCCGATCGAAAGGAGCCTCTCGAGACAAAAAATTCCCCTCCCTTGCGGCCAAGGAACAAAGTCTCAATTGACTGGCAGCAGATCCTAAAGGCTGCTCATTGGCTGCCCTGGATCGCCGTCCACAAGGATCCCTGAACGAAAAAAGGCGTCTTCCGAGGAAGACGCCTTCATGTCATGTCCCGCAGGCTGCTTCTACTTGCCAGCTTCTTCTTCCAGTTGCTTTAGGAATTCTTCCAGCTGCGGTTTTTCCTGTTCGGTCGCGATCTCCACTGCCTTCCTCTGAGTCGCCAAGGCTTTTTCCTTGTCTCCCAGTTGGTAATGCAGGTGCGCCACGGTGTCCATCATGCTGGCCTTCGTTCCCTCTTCGGCCTTCTCGACGTTGGCAGTCGCTTGTTCGAGGGCGACTTCCAGGACTGCTTTGTTGTCGAGAGCACCACCCGATGCCGCTTCATAAAGCATCCAGGCTAATTGGTTGACCAAGCCCGCGTTTCCATCGGCCACCTTGAAGGCATCTGCGGTTGCCGTCTGGAAAGCTTCCCCGCTGCTGTCCTGTTGCATCAGAATCTGGAACTTGATCATCGTGAACTGCATCTTGACCTGTTCATTTTTGGAACTGGCTAGGAAGTCATCGATCATCTTCAGTGCTTCTTCCGTCTTGCCTCCCCGCATCAACCCTGCGAACTTCGCGAGGATCTCCTGCGATTCCTGCTGCTCCTTGAATTGCTCCATGAAGCCTTCGCGATCCCACTTGCCGTCGACCACCTTGGCCAAAGGTTCGTCCATCTCCATCGGATGACCGATCCATTCGACCTTCTGGTCCTTGCCGACGATGAAGGCGGTGGGGATGCCATTTTGCAATGCTGCTTCCATGAAGTCCTTGCTGCTGGATCCATCGGGATCGGTGGTCAGGCAGTAGCCAGAAGTCAGTTCCTTGTAAGTGATCTCTTTCTCAGGGACTTCCCCCTTCAGGAATTCTTCGACCGTCTCCAGGTCTTCGTCGCTGATGCTGACGATTTGAACCCCTTTGTCTGCAAACTTGCTTTGCAGTTCGGCCAAGTGAGGCATGCTGGAGCGGCAGGGACCGCACCAAGTGGCCCAGAATTCAACCACGTAGACCTTGCCGTCTTCGTACTTCGTAACTGGCTTGAACTTCCCGTCACCATTCTGCACCCAGTGCTCGACGTTCAGTTCCGGTGCCTTGGAACCGATTGTCAATCGAGCGTTCTCTTCGGCTCTCAGCGAAGCCTGCACCGATGCGCTCAGAAGCGCCACCAGTATCCAACGATGGATGTGTCTCATCTTCTACCTCTATCACCAGGGGCCCAGCCGGCGGCAGCCACTTGCTACCGCACTTCGTTGTTCATGGGGCAATCCGCTACGCTGCGGGGTCCCCGAACCGATCAGGATAGCGGAATTCCAGCTCTGCTTGAAGAGTGGCCCAATCGCCGCCATCAGGGGTGCTGGGTGGTGAGGGTCGCGTCACGCGATTTCTCTCGCTTTCTCGATCGATTTGGCCCTTGCTGCGGGGGTGGGAAGCGTCGGGAATAGAAACTCCCACCCGCAGTCCCAAGGCCCAGTCTGGAAGCTCGGCATCGCAGACCGATGGCACCAGCCCCACGGAAATGCCTGTCAGCGGTCCCGCCGCGGTTGCTGTATCGCACCGCTTCCGTCTGCTGGAGAGTCCGCTCCCCAGGAATTCCCACTGGGCGAAGTGGGGAATGCGCGAGCAGGCTTCGTGCGCCATCGCAAGTCGACAGCATGTGGACTGGGTGGTGGGGCTGTCTGTCCCGTCGGAGACCAGTTCGATTCTGGGATCGACGCACCCGCAAGCGGGGTCAGGGGTGGTGCCGGGGACCGGAGCGACGAAAAGTCGGGCAGCCCCTTCCCTGGGACAACGCCAGGGGGGAGTGGCGGCTGGCCCTCCAGTGGGTGCAATCCGGCCGGCATGGGCGAGACGCCAACCCGAGCTGGGCTTCGACCTGCACCAAAAAGCCCTGCGCTCGTGTTCGCGTCACTGGATTGCGACGCTTGCAATCGCTCCGAGGAAGGATCGGACGGGTTGTTTTGCGACGGAGTGTCAAGCGATTTTCCATGGGCGATGTAACTGGCAGGCAATTTCGGAATGTCCCTGGCCAAATCACCCTCCTTGTCAGGTAGTCCGCGAAGTGAGTCGATGCGGTCCAACGAAGGCTCTAGCTGCAACTCCGAAGACGGCGACAAGGTGGACAGGGCTTTGGTCGAATCGTTCGGCAACGAACGCAGACTGGCTGCTTGACGCAGGTCCAGAGGAACCTTTGCCCTGTCTTTGGAAAAAAACAAGATGGCCACCATCGCGCCAAGAGCGATGATGGCGGCGCCAAGCAATCTTGGGGGATGCATCGAAGAATCGGACATGCTTCAATCTCGGTTCGGCTCTTGGACAAGCGTCCGCCCACCGGATGGGCTCTCGATGGTGACGATCCGCATCCAGAGTATGCCCCAGGAAATACGCGAGCATGAAGAAAATGGTCCGAATTCCGAAGATACCGTTCGCAACGGTTAGACTGGCAGATTGAGATCCTCCAGCCAGAATCGGATCTCCTGATCGTATTCGCTTGCAAGGTTGCTGAGCACCAATTGCCGGTGGAACGCGGCGGCTCCAGAATCCGCCAGGTCGGCTGCCTCGGCGCTGGCAAAACGTTGGCCTGGGTCAAATGCGATCAGTCGCTGGCAAAGAGAGACCAACAGGCCATTGCGTTCGACTTCGGGTGGCAACAGATGGTGGAGTTGCTGTGGCAACTGTTTTTTCTGTTCCAGCAATTCGGCGGCATTGGAAGGTTGCAGAAAGAGCTTCCGGCCTGAGAGCAATTCGACGAGGACGTATCCCAGTGACGCTAGGTCGCTGCGTGGAGTTGGTCGATTGCCCATCAGCACTTCGGGAGCTGCGTAGGCTGGAGTGCAATGGTGCTTGGTTGGGGGATCTCTCAAGTCGACTGCTGATCCCAGGTCGATCAGTTTGGCCAGTCCGGTTCGTTTGAGCATGAGATTGGCTGGTTTGATGTCGCCGTGGACGATCCTTTCTCGGTGCAGGGCTGCTAAGCCATTGAGGCAGTCACGGACGACGGCGACGGCAACGCCGGCCTTCAAGCGAGAGCTGTCGACTCCGGCCGTCGCGATCACGTCATTGATGTAGCTCCATCGCTGCGGAGTGACCGTTTGTCGGCAATGCTCCAGCGTCGCTGGCTCCACCAGTCGTTCCAGATCGAACCCATCGATCCACTCGGAGACCATGATGCGAATGCGAGAGCGTTCGATGAAGTCCTGGACATCGATCAGATTATCGTGCTGGATACCAGCCACCTTGGCGGCGATCGAAGCGACACCACGCATCGCACTTTCGTACGCCTCCATGGAAGGGTACCCCTGGGGCGTGAAGAACTTGACTGCGACGGGGAGGGTGAAATCATCCGAACCGCGTCGCCTTGTCAGGAAGACCACGCCCTGACCTCCCCGCCCCAGCACCCGCTCCAACCTTAGGTAGGAAGTCCACTGCAATCGATCTCCTTCGATCAGCGAGCGGTAGGTCTTTTGCAGCCGTAGCAACTGCTCGTCGGTGGGTGCCGCTCCCCATTGCTCGGTGGCATTCAAGCGATCGCCTGGTTTCCCCGACTGCTGCTCTTCCACGGGTGTCTACCTCATCGAGTTCGGCGCTGTTGGCGGCCTACATTTTCTTGTTGGCTGGTCGCCCGTAGTGAAGGGGACTTTCATCTTTTTTTACTGGGGTACCAATCAGCACCGCACTGGAGAAGGGGGGCAGGGTCCGCTGGACTCCATGGGGTACAACGCGGCTTTCGGCTTCGTTGAAGACCCAAGGCGCGTCGATCGGCACCGTGGTATCGACCACCAAATTCCACTGGACTTCATCCGATCCTTCCGGAAGCCGGAACTCCTGGGGCTGATCCCCAGCATGGAACCAGACCAGAAGGTGCCTGGAGGAATGCACCGCGTCGGGTTCTGCCACGGAAGCCTCAGGAGCGATCCAGCAAGCGAGGTGCCGAGCCCCGGTGTCCCAGGTTCGGTTCCGTCCATCCGGGTCCAGCCATAGGATATCCGGCCAAGGCGATGGACCTTCGGGGGCGCCACGAAAAAACCGATCCGTTTCCAATTGGCTCAGGCTTTTTCTTAGTTTGACTAGCCTTGCGACTCCCTCCACCAGGGCATCTTGCTGCACCATGCGTTCCCAGTCGATCCAGGAAATCTCATTGTCCTGGCAATACGCATTGTTGTTTCCTGACTGTGTCCGACCTCCTTCATCACCGGCGGTCCACATGGGGACTCCCTTGGCCAGCAGAAGGTTCACGAAAAAATTCCGTTGCTGTCGACATCGCAGATGAGCGATTTCGGGATCATTCGTCGGACCTTCGACGCCATGATTGCAACTGAAATTCTGATTCTCACCATCGCGATTATCCCAGCCATTGGCCTCGTTGTGCTTTTCCTCGTACGCCACCAGATCGGCCAGCGTGTAGCCATCGTGCGATGCGACGAAGTTGATGGAAGCGCTGGGGGGGCGGCCGGAGGTTTGGTAGAGATCGGAAGACCCACTAAATCGCGTTGCCGCAGCTCCATCCATGCCGGGGTCTCCGCGCCAAAATCTCCGTAGGTCATCGCGAAAACGTCCATTCCACTCCGACCAGCCTTCGCCTCCGAAGGTGCCCACCTGATAGGCTCCCGCAGCATCCCATGCCTCGGCGATCCACTTGGTTCCCGACAGCAAAGGATCTCTTTGAATCGCTTCGATCAGCGGGGACTGTTCCACCAGCAGTCCATCGCTGGTGCGGTTCAGGATGCTTGCCAGATCGAACCGAAATCCATCGACATGGTACTCATGTACCCAATGCCTCAATACGGAAATCAGCATTTCATGGCAGACCGGATCGTGCGCGTGGATCGCGTTTCCACATCCGGAGTAATCGCTGAACTGGTGCGACTGACCATGCATCAGATAATAGGCCGAAGCATCGATCCCCTTCCAGCTCAGAACAGTCCCTGACGCACCTTGTTCGCAGGTGTGGTTCAGGACAATATCCAGGATCACTTCCAGCCCTTCCGCATGCAACGACCGAACCAGTTCTTTGAACTCAGCAACTTGGGCCCCCGGATGGGATGACACCGCGTAATGGCGATGGGGAGCGAAAAACGCGAGGGGATCGTAACCCCAGTAGTTCTTGCGGCCACCATCGCCTCCAAAGACGCTTCCTTCCAGAAAGTCCTGCACCGGCATCAGCTCGACCGCAGTCACCCCCAGTCTCTTCAAATGATCGACGCGATCCAAGAGGCCAAGAAAGGTTCCTGGGCGATGCGATCGGCTGGATGGATGGCTGGTAAAGCCCCCCACATGCATTTCGTAGATCACCGATTCATTCCACGGGCGCCCCAGGGGCCGGTCTCCGCGCCAGTCGAAATGGTCTTCCAGCACAACGCATTTGGGAGGCCTGATGATCCCATCGGTCGAATGCAGGAACTCCCCCGCCAGAGCTTTGGCGTAGGGATCCAGCAGCCTTGCGCTTCCATCGAACCAGAATCCCCGTTCCGGGTCGAAGGGCCCATCCAACTGGAAGTGGTAGAGCTGTTTGGTTTGATCGCCTGGGACGAAGGCCCGCCAAAGGCATTCACCGCTGCATTCCATAGGGACGCGATGCGATGGTTCGCGTTGCTGGACTTGATCGTAGAGCAGCACGGTTGCTTTTGTCGCGTGACGGCTGGCGACAAGGAACTGGGTACCGACGATGCGTCCCTCCTGGCGCACTACCGTCGCGCCATAGGGAAGCTGGTAGGCATGAAGCGGGATCAAGCCGCGCGATCGGGCGGCGTCGCTGGAGTCAGGAGATGCCCAAGCCACGGTGATTCCCATTCTTACCAAGTCGCACGCCAAACAAGTGCCATCAAGAAAGTCGAATAAAAAACCCTGCCAGTCATCGACTGGCAGGGTCTAAAACATCAAGAATCGTTTAGAAACGACTCACTTACAACTTAGTTGCAACCGCAGTCGCCACCAGCCGAAGCGGCAGCACCAGCAGCCTTGCGGCCGTGGAGATGTCCACCCAGCAGGCCACCACCAAGGATGCCACCACCACCGAGGATACGGCTACCGACGCCGTTTCCACCGATGCTGCTGCCAACACCGACGCTACCAGCACTGCTGCCCAGGCCGATTGCGGAACCGTTCATCACGGGGACGCTGACGGTCTGAGGAACCATGCGGCAGACGGTGACCGGAACCTGTTCTTCAACGGTGTAAGGCACCGTGACGTTGTAGGTGTCGGTCTTTTCTTCCGAAATGTTGTCGTACACGGTCACCGAGTAGGTGCGGGTACGGGTTTCGGTGCTGTAGGTGGTGTAAGGAACTTCGCGGGTGCGAGCTTCGGTGTTGTAGGTCGTCTTGGCAACCTGACGGGTCCGAGTCTCATCGTTCCACACGGTCTTGGAGACCTGGCGGGTGCGAGTTTCCTGGTTGTACGAAACCTTGCGAACCTTGCGGGTGCGGGTTTCGGTGTTGTAGCTGGTCTTGGGGACCTGACGAGTGCGGGTTTCGGTGTTGTACGAAACCTTCTTGACCGTGCGAGTCCGTGGCTCGGTCTTCATCTCGGTCTTGCTGACCATGCGGGTGCGGGTTTCGGTGTTGTACGAAACCTTCTTGACCGTACGAGTACGAGTCTCGGTGTTCATGCTCACCTTCTTGACGGTGCGCGTGCGAGTCTCGGTCTTCATCTCGGTCTTGGCAACCTGACGGGTGCGAGTTTCGTCGTTGTAGGAAACCTTCTTGACCGTACGAGTACGAGTCTCTGGGCGAGACAGCGTCACGTTGTAGGTGTAGGTTTCTTCCGAAGACTGGTTCTGGTAGGTGGTGCAAGGAACTTCTTCCGTGACCACGTTGGGAACCCAGACGCGTCGGCAAACCGTACGGGTTGCAGGAGCAGCGACTTCGCCGCATCCGCCACAACCAGCGCTGGCACCACCGCATCCACCGCAGCCGCTGTCGCATCCGCCACAGCCGCTGGAAGCACCACCGCATCCACCGCAACCATTGCCAGCGGAAGCAGCAACACCGTTGCCGCAACCATTGCCAACAGCAACTTCTTCCATCACCGACTGGTACGATCCACGATCACGGGTGACCGTTCGGGTGGTCGTCACAGGAACGCGACGGCAAACCGTACGGCTGCCGGTGCGCTGTTCGGTGTAAGGAACGTTGACGGTGTATTCCTGAACTTCGTCGCTGTAGACAGGAACCTTCACGGTGTAGGTCTGGTCGACCATGGTGGTCACCGGAACCTGAACGGTGTATTCCTGGACTTCATCGGTGTAGACAGGAACCTGAACGGTGTATTCCTGGACTTCATCCGTCGTCACAGGAACCTGAACGGTGTATTCCTGTGGGACCTGAGTGGTCACAGGAACCGTCACGGTGTATTCCTGAACTTCGTCGGTGTAGACAGGAACCTGAACGGTGTACTGCTCGTCGACCATGCTGGTCACCGGCACTTGCACCGTGTAGGACTCATCCACATCGTTGTAGACGGGAACAGTCACCTGATACTCTTGGGTTTCCTGGACGGTCGAGGGGACGCGGACCGTGTAGGTCTGGTCTTCCATGGTGGTCACAGGAACGGTTACGTTGTACGTTTCCGTACGGGTTTCCGTCTTGGGAACCTGGACCGTGTAGTCCTGGGTTCGCTCTTCGGTCCGTGGAACACGGCGAGTCACCGTGTAGGTCCGAGTTCGCTGTTCGACCCGAGTCAGGGTCTTGGTCACAGATCGCATTTCGGTGAACTGCTGAGGCACCATCACGGTCCGCTCAACGTAGCTGATGCCCGAGCCGCAATTGCCCGAACCGTCGCCGACGATTGCGCCTTCCGCTCCCGCGCCCGCTCCGCCACCAATGCCACTGGAAACGACGGCACCGTCGCCGCATCCACTGCAACCGCCGCATCCACCGCAGTCAGCGGATACGTTGCCGACGCCATACATCATGGCGGTCAGGCCGAAGAGAAACAACCGACGCAACTTCATCGAGACTCTCCTGAAACAAGAAACCGAGGGACAATGACAACCAATTCTCACAAGGCAACCCAAAGCACCCGGACCACTTAAATAGCAAAAATCTCCAGGTCACCCCAGAACATCCGCTTATCCTAAACCAGAAAAACTCCCCAGTCAAACATCTGAGAGCTAGCAATCGGGGAAAATTTTCCGCTTAGGCAACCCAATTCGTTCCGTCTGTATTAGATGATCCGATTGTTACCAATTCTACCGATTCCAAAAAGGAGGGGAGTCCGCCAAAAGATCTCTCTTCGCGGAAAATTCACCCCAGACCACTCAAAGTGACACCCGCTTTGGGTCTTCTTGGATTTGATTTTTGGCCATCTCTGGGCCAGCGACGGGACGATCCCGGAGCCGAGGGGTTTGTACTTGTGGAAAATAGAGCCAAGCGGTCATGATGAGCGGTTGCTGGCCTCTCCAGCGACCCACCGGCATCTCATCTCCGATGGGCCAGGGAAGTCCGATGACTTTTGGTCATCGAATCGGTTGCCGTGCTTATTAGGTAGTACTGCTGACGGAAGCGATCTGCCGCATGGCGACCGTTGGTGTGGCGAACGACACAGTCTTTGGATCTCCTCCTTTTTGATACCGAATGGAAAACGCTCGGGCTTGGAAAACGAACCTTTGCCGAAGGGCGTTAGGATTTTTCGAACATGAAACTATGGTTAGAGCGGATCGTATTGGGGGTGTTCTTCCCACTGTTGCTTCTTGCCGGAGGCTTCGCAACCTACATTGCTTTGGGGAAGGCAGAGCCAAAGCAGATGGTCGCGACCGGTAGCGATGCTGCCTCCAGGATGCTCACATTTCCGATCGTCCAAATCGCGTCGTCTCTTCCTTTCGACCAGCAGCGTTCGCTGGACCTGGACCTCAATGGACTGGTGGTCCCATTTCGGCAGATTACGGTGGCCGCCGAGGTCGCCGGGCGGATCGCCATGAAGGCTGAGAACTGTCGGGCGGGGCGATATGTCGAAGAGGGAGAGCTCCTCTACCAATTGGAACCTCGCGATTTCCAGTTGGACATGGAGCGGTTGACCAAGCTAAGGGATCAGGAATACGCGACGTTGCGGGAGTGGGAGCAAGAGAAGGCGAACGTCCAAAAGTCGCAGCAACTGGCCTTGGAGGAATTGGCCATTCAGGAACGTGAAATCGCTCGGCTCGAAAAACTACCAGCTGGCTTCGCCTCCGAAACCGAATTGGATCAGGCTCGTCGAGTCCGCATCGCCAGCGCCAATCAGGTTCAGTCCTTCACCAATCAGTTAGCGCTACTAGACAGCCGACGACAGCGCCTGGATCTGGCACAGCAACTGGTCGCCACCCAGCTAGAGCAAGCGAAGCTGAATTTAGAGAGAACGGAAATCCGTGCCCCGGTGGCAGGATTGATTGTGCGCGAGATGGCAGAGAATGATTCCTATGTTCAAAAGGGAGCGACGCTCTGCGAAATCGAAGACACTTCCAAGGCGGAGGTCAAATGCAATATGCGTATGGACCAGCTGATGCTGGTGCTTGATCAGAAATCGGAGAAGGAGCAGGCGGACAAGGATCCCAACGAGCGATATCTGCTTCCCCCGACCCCCGTTTCGATCATTTATCGCGTCGCGGGGCGCGAAAACGATACCTTCCAGTGGCAGGGACGTCTGAGCCGTTACGAAGGGGTGGGTATCGACCCTCAGACGCGCACGGTACCGGTTCGCATCACGGTCGATCGCCCAGGTGATTTCCGCCGAGGCGAGGTGGAAGAGACCGAAAGCACCGCCACACCTCCGGCATTGGTCCGCGGTATGTTCGTCGATGTCATCCTGCATCTGGTGCCCCAGCGAAACTTTGTGCTGATTCCCAAACTTGGGCTGCGTCCCGGCAATCAGTTATGGAAGGCCCAGCGCAGCGATGGCTGGAAAGCTCTCGTCGATCCCTCTGCCAGTCCGGCGGAGCTTCCCCCCAACGCCGAGACGCGCGACCCCATGGACCGCTGGGAAGTGGGCAATCTTGCATCGGTGGAGCATATCGAAGCGGTGCGTACCATCCAGATCCCCAACCCATCAGGGATCGGTCATTCCGATTTCTGGATCGTCGAATCGCAAGAAGGATTGCGAGGGGGCGAGCTGATCGTCACTTCGCCGCTGGCAACTGTACGGGGCGATGGAACCGATTGGGTCCGATGGCAGAAAGACCCAGCCTCATCGGCCGGAGAGTCGAATGGGCGGGAAGGTTCTGAAGTACCAGGCAACCCCCAAGCCTCCCGCAGGACGCAAGGAGATCAGTGATGCGAGACTTGCTGAAGTGGGCCATCAAAAATGGTCCCGGTGTCAATGTGATGGTATTGGGGACGCTGCTGGCTGGTATTGGCGCTTTCCTGCTGATGCGTCGCGAGATCTTTCCTGAATTTCAATTGGAAGTGATCCTCGTCTCCGTCCCCTATCCAGGCGCAAGCCCAGAGGAGGTCGAGAAGGGGATCTGTCAGCAGATCGAAGAGGAAGTCCGTTCGCTTGCCGGCATCAAAAAACTGGTCAGCATCGCCAGGGAAGGCGGTGGCTTTACCCTGATCGAGCTCACCAGCAGCGTGCGCGACCCACAGAAGGTTCTCAGCGAAGTTCGTTCGGCCGTCGATCGCAAGAGCCCGTTCTTCCCGCGACGCGCCGAGAAGGCGACAGTGGAGCAGATTACGTTCCGGACCCCTGCGATTCGGCTGGCGGTGATCGGCCCCGACGATTCGTCGCCAGAAGCCGAGTACCGACTGCGGCAGGTGGCCGAAGAGGTCCGGGACCGTGTTCTCGACCTCAAGGAGGTTTCGCAGGCACAGATGCTAGGGGCCAAGCCTTTTCAGATCGATGTGGAAGTCGCTGAGGAAACGCTTCGAAAGTACGGTCTTTCGCTCAATCAGATCTCGCAGATCCTCCGCCGACAAAGCATCGAAACCCCCGGTGGGCAATTGCGCACCGAGGGGCAGGAAATCCTCCTGCGAGGCAAGAACAAACGAGAAACTCGGGAGGAAATCGAACGACTGCCTGTCATTTCGCAGGATAACGGCGTCGTCCTGACGGTTTCGGACATCGCAGAAGTCAAAGATGAATTCGACGACGTCACTGCGATCAACGAAGTGAATGGTCAGCCAGCCATGGTGATCAGTATCGACCGCACCGCCGATGAAGACATCATCAAGATCTCCGACTCCGTGCGGCAGTTTGCCGCCCAGCATCCGATTCCGGCAGGCTACACGCTGCGCGTCTGGGGTGACGAGAGCATCGATGTGCGCGACCGCATGCGCATGCTCGCGGAAAACGGGACCCAAGGGGCTATCATCGTCTTTGTGATGCTGGCCCTATTTCTCGACCTTCGACTGGCCTTCTGGGTGTCGATGGGGATTCCAATCAGCGTCATGGGCGCTGGGGTGGTCCTGCTGATGACCGGTCAGACCCTGAATATGCTCAGCATGTTCGCCTTCTTGATGGCCGTCGGAATCGTCGTCGACGACGCGATTGTCGTCGGCGAGAATATCTACACGCATCGACTGATGGGCAAGTCGTTCCGCCAAGCGGCGATCGATGGCGCATCCGAAGTCCTCCCTTCGGTTTTCTCTAGCGTCGCTACCACCGTCGTCGCCTTCGCGCCGCTGTTCTACGTCAGTGGCGTGATGGGCAAGTTCATCGCCGTCATGCCGGTAGCCATTATCGCAATGCTGTTGATTTCGCTCGTCGAAGCAACTTTCGCGCTCCCCGGGCACTTGTCCCATGCACCCAAAAGCAAACCAGAGAATCTGGTTGAACTATTGCTGTATGCCTTAGGGAAGCCGTTTCGTCCCATCGTGTGGCTCTTCGACCTGCTCCGGAAGTACTGCACTGGCCTTCTCGACTGGGTGGCCGAGTCGCTTTACAAGCCGAGTCTCGACTTGACGCTTCGTTTTCCACTGATTCCTATCTCCGCAGCGATCACTCTGTTTGTGCTTGCCATCAGCTTAGTCCGTTCGGGCACCGTTCCGTTCAATGCGTTTCCCAAGCTGGATGGCAAGACGATTCTCTGCCAGGTCAGCTATCCCGATGGCACGCCGCCCGAGATTGCGGATGAAGCGACCCGTCGCGTGGAGCAAGCGATCCGCGATGTCGGTGAGTCGATCTACCAGAAGGATCTGGCCAGCAATGGAAAAGAAGATAAGACCCCGCGCGATCCACTCCATCCGCGAGGCCCGGTGAAACTGACCTTTCGCCAAGTAGGACAGTCAACCGGTGCAGGTGCCATGGGGTCCACGCAGAACACCAACGGCAGCCATGTGGGGCAAGTGCAGGTGGAACTGGTGGATGCCGCCGAGCGGTCGGTGACCAGCGAGGAGATCATTGCGATGTGGCGCCAGGCCGCCGGCGAATTCCCTGGTGCCGAACGCGTTGTGTTCGATTCAGCCAATATGGGCCCTGGTGGAGCCCCCTTGGAATTCAAAGTGCTTGCCCCTAGCGAGCAGCAGGCGCAGCTGGAGACGGTGGTGGAGCGATGCAAGCAGGAACTGGCGACGTACGCCGGCGTCTTCGATATCCGCGACGATTCCAGCCCAGGGAAGGTCGAATTCCAGATCCGAATCAAGGAAAACGCTTCTTCGCTAGGTGTCACCGATGAAGAACTTTCTGAGACGATTCGAGCCGCTTACTATGGCGCGGAAGTGATGCGTCTGCAGCGAGGCCGCAATGAAGTGAAATTGATGGTCCGCTATCCGAAGGACGAGCGGCGGTCGTTGGCCAATTTCGAAGATATCCGTATCCGCGGTAGCGATGGCGGCGAACGTCCTATCTCCGAGCTGGCTGAGATCCAGGTGACTCGCGGCTATTCCGAAATCAATCGCCTCGATCAGTACCGAGCGATCACGGTCACCGCGAACCTGGATGAGAACGTCGCCAACTCCCAGCAGATCATCTCGCGCTTGCAGAAAGAATTCATGCCCAAGGTGGAAGGGGAGTTTCGGGGAGTGCAGTTCCGCTGGGAAGGTCAGGCGCAGAATACCCAGGAATCGATCTCCAGTCTGGGAATTGGTTTCGCCGTCGCCTTACTGGTCATGTACGTCTTGCTGGTGCTGGAATTCCATTCGTACTTCCAGCCCTTCCTGATTCTGGTGATCATCCCGTTCGGGATCATCGGCGCCGTCTTCGGACACGCGCTGATGGGCCTGCCGCTGACCCTTTTCAGCATGTTCGGCTTGGTCTCGCTGACTGGGGTCGTCGTCAATGATTCGATCGTGCTGCTGGACTTCATCAATCAAAAGATGAAGGAGGATCTGCCGATCAAGGAGGTGCTGCGCGAGGCAGGAGTGAGGCGTTTGCGTCCGGTGTTCCTCACCAGTATCACCACCATCGCTGGCCTGTTGCCCATGCTGCTGGAAAAGTCGTTGCAGGCTCAGGCGCTCATTCCGATGGCTACCAGTCTGGCGTTCGGTTTGATGATGACCACCCTGCTGGTCCTCTATCAAATGCCGAATCTCTACTGGTTCTATGTCGTCCTATCGGGCTGGTTTGGGTTTGATGTCGACAAGCAGCGTCAGCAGGAGCATCGCGATGAGGAGGGGGAAGCTACCCAGTCCGAATCCGTGCCTCAGCCAAGCCTCGCATGACCAACTTGAGACAGGGATGCGAGCTCACGGATCACTGATCGGAGGCAGTTCCAGCGTCTCTTCGATCCGTCGGATCCTCGAGTCCAGCGCGGCGACTGATGCGTGAAGCTGCTGGATCAACTCCAGCAACTTCGGCTCCTTCGAACTCTGAGCAGCGTTGTCGGTCGCAGGCGTGTGGCTAGAGTCGCTCTGGTTTGCTTCATTGGTCAGCGACTGGCCTTCGGCGACCGAAAGCCGAAGCGCTGCCAGTTCTTCATCGAGATAGAGCTGATGGGAAACGATCTGACCGCGTCCAGGGGGTGTCAGGTAGACCACCAAGCCGCGTTGGTGCAGCGTGGCGACGTGGTCCTGAAGTTCTTTCAGGTCCGGAATCGGCTCCAGTCGACTGGCTCGCGATCTCAAATCCCCTAAAGTCTGTTCGCCACGAAGCAGTAGTTCGGTCATGATCGCAGCATCGACCCGCTGTACCCCCAGCCATTGGTGGCCATTGTGTCGGATCTTGGCCACTCTTCCATGCCCGTGGATCGTCGAAACGGCTCCCATCTGCTGCAACTGCTCCACCGTCTCTTCGATCTGGTCCTGCGTGTAGTGGCTGACAGGCGACCGATTGTTTTTCTGGTTGCATCCTGCAAGAAGAGCCAGCATGGTCATCGGGTAGGTGTCCGGCGTTGTCTTGGCTTTCTCCATCAGGGTGCCGAGGACTCTTCGTTGCCTAGGCGTCAGCGACTTCCAGCCAGGCGACTCATTGGAGCTTGGCTCATTCATTGCTAGAATCCCTTCCCGTCGCAGTCGACTGGTCTTGATTGCATCCGGCCACGGTCAAACGTTGCTGCATTGTAACGATTCCTCCCGGCTCACCAAACGTCACGCGGCCGATCGTATCTTTCACCGCCCACGGCTTGCAGGTCTTTTCATGCGATGGATCACCTTCTCTCAAGTTCAGTTCTCCTGGCGATCCGATCCGCTGTTGAAGGAGGTGGATTGGGCGATCGACTCGGGAGAGAAGGTAGGACTCCTGGGGCGCAACGGCATGGGCAAGTCGACTTTTTTGAAGTTGATTGCTGGGGAGATCCAGCCGGAGTCAGGGCAGATTCGAATGGCTCCTAGAATGAAGATTGCTCGCTTGATCCAGGAGGTTCCGCAAGGTGTCGCCGGCACGATCGAAGCCTACCTGAGGCGATCGTGGCAAAGCCGGCCGAAGGGACGTGAGGAAGAGGGGCATGCATGGCGTGAGGATGCTGCGGTGCAGCGAGTCGTCCAGCAGATGAAGTTGGATCCAGGGGAGGAAGTGGCCAGCCTCTCGGCAGGCTGGCAGCGCCGCGTGCTACTGGCGGAAGCGTTGATGGGCAAGCCCGACCTATTGCTGCTGGACGAACCGACCAACCACCTGGACCTCGACTCGATCGAGTGGCTGGAGCAGTTCCTCAAGGGGTATGAGGGAAGCCTAGTCTTCGTGACGCACGACCGCGCCTTCTTGAGGGCGATCGCCACTCGGATCACCGAAATCGATCGAGGGCGGCTCTATGATTGGGCCTGCGATTACACCACCTTCCTGCAACGCAAGGAGAACCTCCTGGCAGCTCAGGAAAAACAGGATGCCTTGTTCGACAAAAAACTGGCGGCGGAGGAGGTATGGATCCGCACCGGCATCAAAGCTCGCAGAACGCGCAACGAGGGACGAGTGCGGGCTCTGGAGTCGATGCGCCGCGAACGATCTCAGCGGCTGTCGCAAGTCGGGGCGATGCGCGCTGAGGTGTCGACGCTAAGGCAGTCTGGCCAGTTGGTGATGGAGCTGGAGAATGTTTCCTTCGGCTACCCTGACAAGCCGATTTTGCGCGATTTTTCTACCTGGATCATGCGTGGCGATAAAATCGGAATTGTCGGAGGCAACGGGGCTGGAAAATCGACCTTCATCAAACTGCTGATGGGAACTCTGCAGCCCCAATCGGGAACCATTCGGCGAGGTACCCATCTGCAGACGCTCTATTTCGATCAACTGCGAGAGCAGATTGATGACCAGAAAACGATCGCTGACAACGTCGCGGATGGCAACGACCAGGTGATCGTTTCCGGCAAGCCAAAGCACATCTATTCCTACCTCCAGGATTTCCTGTTCACTCCCGAACGGGCGCGGCAACTTGCCAAGACGCTCAGTGGTGGCGAACGGCATCGACTCCTGCTGGCAAGGCTTCTCAAGCATCCGTCCAATCTGCTGGTGCTGGATGAGCCGACCAATGATTTGGACGAGGAGACTCTGGAACTGCTGGAAGCTTTGCTGGTCGATTATCAAGGGACTCTGCTAGTGGTCAGCCACGATCGCGAGTTCCTGCAGCGGACCACTACCTCGGTGTTGGCATTCGACCGCCAGGGAGTGCTTCGTGAGTTCGCTGGCGGCTACGACGACTACGCTCGCTACCGACAGCGCGAAAAAGAGATCGCCCAGACGGACACGACTTCGGTGGGATCACCGAAGTCTGCCTCCAAAGGGCCGACAACCTTGGATGGTACATCCCGTGGCAAGCAAGCCAAGTTGAGCTTCAAGGAGCAGCGAGATCTGGAATCCTTGCCGGGGAAGATCGAGTCATGGGAGACGGAATTGAATTGCCTCCAGGTGGCGATGGGAGATGCTGCTTTCTACCAGAAACCTGCCGCGCAAATCGCGGAGACGGCGGCCAAAGTCCAGGCGTTGCAGAAGGAGATCCAGCAGGGGTATGAGCGATGGCAGAGCCTGGAGGAGCGGCGTAGCGGCTGAGATCTGCCTTGCTCCGCGTCGGTGAAATCCGATCCTCCCCTTACGGACTGCCAATCGCATCTTGGTCCCCGGCGTTTGGCGCGGGTATACTAAAGCCATCCCACCTTCTCCAATCTCCGCCATGCTCCGCAATGGAGTCCCGCCATGCATGCTGCCCTGTCGGATGAGCCTTCTTCGATCGCCATCGGGAAAATCGTTGGCCGCGGTCGCTTGAGTATCCGTGGCCTGATCCTTTTCTTTTGGTGCTGCCTTTCATCGCCCGTACTTGGGGATTCGCCGGTAACCTTCGAAGCAACGATTCGCCCCTTCCTCAAAGCGCACTGCTTCCACTGCCATGGCGAAGAGGCGGAGAAACAAGGGGGGCTGGATCTTCGACTGGTTCGGACGATGCAGCAGGGAGGCGATTCGGGAGTTGCTTTGATCCCTGGTCAACTGGACCAGAGTCTGATCTGGAAGCAAGTCGAAACAGGGATGATGCCTCCCTCGGGAAAAGGCCTGAACGATACCGAGAAGGAGTTGCTGAGGCGGTGGATCACAGAGGGAGCCCAGACCTTGCGGCCGGAACCTGATGCACTGCCGGAGGGTCCTCAATGGACAGAGGAGGAGCGGAATTTCTGGTCGCTGCAGCCGGTGACCGTTCATCCCATGCCTGCCATCGATCCTGGCATCTGGATCGACTCGCCTGTCGACTCCTGGGTGGCGATGAAACAGCAACCCTATCAGCTCACTTTTTCCGAATCGGCTTCGCCGCCCGATTGGCTTCGTCGAATCACCTTCGATCTGCTTGGGATCCCGCCGACTTGGGAGGAGATCGAAGCCTTCTGCGACGATCCAGCCCCAGACGCCCGGCAGAGAGTCGTCGATCGACTCCTTGCGAATCCACGTTTTGGAGAACGATGGGGACGCCACTGGCTGGACGTCGCCGGATATGCCGACAGCGATGGATACACCGAAGCCGATGCCCAAAGACCGTGGGCGTTTCACTACCGTGATTATGTGATCGATGCACACAACGCCGATCTGCCGATCGACCGATTCCTGGAAGAGCAGCTCGCAGGGGATGAACTGGTAGCCACGCCTTGGGAGAATTTGACGCTCGAGCAGGCGAAGCGATTGGCTGCGACCGGTTTCCTGCGGATGGTTCCGGATGGGACGGGGCAGGAGGGAGTCGACGCCAACGTGGCGAGGAATGACGTGATCGCTGAAACCATCAAGGTCGTCTCCAGCGGTGTTCTGGGGCTGACGGTCGGCTGCGCGCAGTGCCATCATCACCGGTACGATCCGATCTCGCAGGAAGACTACTATCGACTGCGAGCGGTATTTGAGCCGGGATTGGATTGGAAGCAGTGGCGAGATCGCTCGCAGAGACTGGTGAGCCTCTGGAATTCATCGCAGAGGGAACAGGCAGCGAAGGTCGATCAGGAGCTATCGGAGCTGGAGGGGAAGCGGGTTGCTGAACTGGATGGGATTGTCCAGGAGGTTTTCGACAAGGAATTGGCGAAACTTCCTGAAGCGATGAGGGAGCCCGCCAAGGTGGCCCGCAACACTCCAGCCGACAAACGGACAGAGGATCAGAAGAAATTGATGCAGGATTTTCCCAGCTTGAATGTCGATCGCGGCAGTGTCTATCTCTACGAAGGACAGCGGTTGCAGGATTTCAATAAGCGGTATGAGCAGTTGCAGAGCGAACTGCGGGGGAAGCGACCTCCGGAAAACTTTGTCTCTTGTTTTTCAGAAGTACCAGGGCACCTACCGCCAACGCATCGGTTCTTTCGCGGCGATTTTCAACAGCCCAGAGAAGTGATTGCTCCAGGGGGCCTGAGCGTCCTTGGTGAAAGTGATCGGATCGCCGATGACGATGCCCAGCTTTCCACCAGTGGCCGCCGACTGGCGCTCATCCGCACCTGGACATCCGGGACTCATCCGTTGGTGACTCGCGTCCAGGCCAATCGACTCTGGGCACCTTTGTTCGGTCGTGGCATCGTGGCGACTCCTGGTGACTTCGGGCGTTTGGGGGAAGCTCCCAGTCACCCGGAATTACTCGACTGGATGGCAGAAGAGTTGGTGCGGCGCGGCTGGAGTCGCAAGCAGATGCTTCGAGAGTTGCTGCTCTGCCGCACCTATGGTCAAACCTCGGTCCGAACGCATGCGGCGTCCCAGGTTGATCCAGAGAATACGTGGCTAAGCCATCAGCGGCTTCGACGCCTGGAGACCGAATCGATCCGCGATTCGATGCTGGCGGCCAGTGGCATGTTGCAAGTCGATCGCGGTGGTCCGGCGGCTGCAGTGAATCCCGACGAAGTCGGCCAGTTCATCGTCGGCAAGGCGACTCGCGACGGCAACGGTATTCTGGTGGCCAAGCGGGAGGAGTCTCCCGAACTCTATCGTCGAAGTATCTACATCGAGGTCCGGCGTTCCATGCCGCTTGGGATGCTGGAACCATTCGACCCGGCCGCCACGGTTCCCAATTGCGAACGGCGATCGGTGTCGACCGTCGCGCCTCAGTCGCTGTTGCTGATGAACCACGCGGAAGTGATCCGCTTATCGGAGGCATTTGCCAGGCGGGTGCGGCGCGACGTAGGCGAGGATCCTGCGGAACAGATCCGCCATGCGTGGCGACTTGCCCTGGGGCGACAGCCCCCTGAAGATCTGCTGGCCGACGCAACGCAGTGGCTGACGAGCTGGAAGCCCGATCCCGCAGGGGAGCCAGCCAGCGCAGCAGCCCCCGATACGATCGATCCGGCTCTCCAGCCCCTGGCTCTTTACTGCCAGGCGATCTTCTCGTCCAACCCTTTCCTTTATATCGACTGATATCCCATGGAAGCCGAAAACTCCCTTCGTTCTTCGCGGCGGCATTTCCTCGCACAGCAATCGATCGCCGGTGGCTTTCTGATGCTGGCCGGCGCCGTCGATCGCTCCGCTTCCGCGCTGCCCCCCAAACCGAATCTGGAACCGCCGCAATGGGACCTGCTGCCCAAGAAGCCTCATCATGCGCCGCAGGCTAAGGCGATGATCTCGATGTTCATGCAGGGAGGCCCCAGCCACATCGATCTTTTTGACCGCAAGCCGGAGGTGGAGAAACGGCATGGTCAGAACTACACAGGGGACCTGAAGTACGACAATGCGGCCGAGTCGAGTGCGAAGATATGGGCCGGACCTTGGAAATGGCGAAGGTTCGGTCAAAGCGGCATGGAGTTGAGCGAGCTGATTCCTCACTTCGGCTCGATCGCCGATGAAATCACTTTGGTCCGTTCGATGCGCACGGCGGTCAACAACCACGGACAGTCGATCTACGCCTTGCACCACGGACGGATCACCGCAGGTCGCCCTGTCCTGGGATCCTGGCTGACCTTCGGGCTGGGAAGCGAAAGTCAGCAGCTGCCCGCCTTCGTGGTGCTCACCGATCCCGGTGGACTTCCGGTGCTGGGAACCGACTGCTGGTCGAATGGCTGGCTGCCCAGTCAGTTCCAAGGGACCGTGATCCGCCCCAAGGAACCTCGCATCCTGAATCTCGATCCACCACCTCATCTGGCAGGAGCTCCTCAGCGTGCCTATCTGCAGCGATTGCAGAAGATCAACGCTCGCCACCTCCAAGATCATCCAGGGGAAAGCGATCTGTCGGCACGCATCGGAACCTTGGCGCTGGCCGAAGCGATGCAGTCGGCCGCCAAAGAGGCGCTCGACATCCACCGTGAGACGGCCGCAACGCACCGCCTGTATGGACTCGATCAGGAGCCGACCCGCGAGTTTGGCACCCGCTGCCTGATCGCAAGGAGATTGATCGAGCGAGGTGTTCGCTTCGTTCAGCTATACACCTCCACGCAGCAGTGGGACCACCATGGAAACATCACCGAAGGACTCCCAGCAGCTTGCCGCAAAGTCGATCAGCCAGCCGCAGCTCTTGTCAAGGATTTGAAAGACCGAGGCATGCTCGATGAGACAATCGTCCACTGGGGTGGCGAGATGGGTCGATTGCCGGTCATTCAAAATGAAAAGAATGTTGGGCGGGACCACAATACCTACGGTTTCAGCGCCTGGGTCGCCGGAGGTGGATTCCGAAAAGGATATGTTCATGGAGCGACCGACGAATTTGGATACCAAGCGATCGTGGACGTCGTGCATCATTACGATTACCACGCCACGCTGCTGCATCTATTCGGCCTGGATCCCGAAAAGCTGATTTTTTCTCGCCCCGGAGGGATCGGCACTCTCTTGGATGGTCAGCCAGGTCAGATCGCCACCAAGCTTCTGGAACGTCCACCGACCACCGTCGGCTAATCGAGGCTTGCACTCCATGCGTCCATCGCAATAGGTTCAGGCTGATGGCGTACCTTTGACACTAGGATCTCCCCAACGACTCCATCTGAGATTTCGAGGGGAGAGAAGATTGGCATTCTAAAGTTCGTTAGAATGTCGTCGTCGGGGCTAGACTCCTTTAGGTCGAAATCCGTGAGACTTCTCCCCGCCATCCCGATGCAAGTCAGGGGGTCAGGAGAATTAACCTGCGAGCCTGCTGGCGCAGTTGCCGTGCGGCGGCGGCTTGTTCGTGTCCCAGGCTACCAGGAATCTCCAGCTGACCACTTGCGACCGCCTCGGCCTCCAGGAGTCGGGCCCCCTTCAGGATCGATTCAATGGCCAGCCAGTGTTTGGACGAGGGTGTGGCCTCGACTGGATCGGCATGACCCTCCAGCAAGATGTTTCCCTTTGCCCTGTCTGGTTTGGCCCCAGGCCCCTGTTGGCTGCGTTCCAAAAGCAAATCGCGGATCGTTGCAAGAGTCGGATCGTCGGGGTCGATTGGTTGGGGAGTCAGATCGAGCCCTGGGGGGGCGATCAAGCTGGAGTCGATGGAGGCCGGAGGAGTTGGAAGGGTGCCGTTGAGCGGACTTTTGGTTTCGGGAGAAGTCGCCAATTCCGTCTCCGGCCCTGCGCTCTGGGGAGGCCCCGAAGGCTTGGCTCCCGGCGGTGGCTGGAGGGCCAGTAGTTGCGTCGCTAGCCCCACTTCGCGGATTTCCCAGGCTCCTGCCATCGCCAGCAGAACCACCATGAGGGCAGATGCTAGTCTTTTCCAGTGGCGATTCGATTGTATTCGCTTCCGATGCATTGGCATGTCTCCATTCTCCATCGTTTCCCTCTGGCTCCTCCGTGCCGGTGGCACGACCAACGTAGTATAGGATAGATCGGATCGTGGCTACCTGGGGATCCCATGTCGATCCCCTGAGGGCTGACTGCCTCCGTTCACACGAACTCTCATCGATCTGCGACAATGTGAAGGCGAACTGCGATCGGTAGTTCGCCGACGTTGATTTCCTTTCGCCATGCCACGATGGACTGCCCATGCCGCTCGCACACGACGTACTGCTTCAGTTGAAGCGATGGAATACCCCGACGATCTACAACGGCTGGGAGCAGATCACCCGGCATGATGTGACGCGCGAAGGGATCAATATCGAAGAGACCCGCGACTTCATGCCTCAGATGGGGCCGATGGTCGGCTACGCGGTGACATTGTTGGTCGAGCCCTCGCAGAAACGGCATCAGCTCTCCAGCAATGCATGGCACGACTACCGCTCTTACGTTGCCTCGATCCCAGGTCCAAAGATTGTCGTCGTCCAGGATCTGGACAAGCCGCAGGTGATCGGTTCGTTCTGGGGGGAAGTCAACAGCAACGCGCATCGGACGCTGGGGTGCGTCGGCACGATCACCGACGGCGCGATCCGCGACCTAGATGAAATGACCAACGCGGGATTCAAGGCAATTGCCAGACGGCTTTGTGTCGGCCATGCGCACGTCACCCCGGTCCGTTGGAATATTCCTGTGGAAGTCTTTGGGCAGACGATCCAACCTGGACAACTGATTCATGCCGACAAACATGGATTTCTGGCGATTCCAAAAGAGGATGAAGAGCAGCTGCTGAATGCATCGCGATTGATGGACCAATTTGAGTGCCAAACCGTCATTCCTGCCGGTCGCTACACGCAAGGCTTGCCATCAGAGACGGTGGTGGAACGATTGCGTGAGGCGGGAAAGGAGTTCCAGCGGTTGGCGAAGGAAGCCTTCCAGCGGCAGGGGGAGTGGTCATAGTGCCCCCGGGGAATCATCTTCAGGCAGTTGATTGTCTTTTCAAGATCTGAGTTCGTACTTGCCCCCGAAATCCCGAAGAGGAATCCGATACGATGGAGCGAAGAAGCTTTCTTGCTATCTCCACTTTGGCTGCATTGTCGCCTTGTGGAGTCGCCGCAGCGACACAGACGCCTGAGCGAATCATTGACACGCACCAGCATTTGTGGGACCTCCAGCGGATTCGACTTCCATGGCTGGAGGGAGCGCCCGATACACTGAGGCATCGTTTCGATCTGGAGGAGTATCGCGAGGCGACCAAGGGGCTTCCGATCGAAGCCATCTACATGGAAGTGGATGTGGCGGATGACCAATTGGATTGGGAAGTGGCGTATGTGGTCGAAGCCTCAAAGGCGCGCAACCCGACACGGGCCGCGGTGATCGGTGGGCGCCCGGGAACTCCCTCGTTCGCCGACTACTTGGCACGACACCGGCCCAACAAGGAGATCCGGGGCGTGCGGCGCGTCCTGCACTCCGATGTCACCCCCCCTGGAACCTGTCGGAAGGAGCCTTTTCTGGCGGACATGAAGCGTCTGGGGGAGATCGACTGGAGTTTCGATTTCTGCATGCGACCCCAGGAGCTGCCAGACGCGCGCCATGTCGCTGCTCAGTGCCCCGGTACCCGGTTCATGCTGGACCATTGCGGCAACCCCGATCTGACCGCGTGGCAGAAGAACCCGACGACCACGCCCAAGCATACGGTCGATGCATGGCGCAAGAGCATCGAGGATCTGGCATCGTTGCCCAACGTCCACTGCAAGATCTCTGGGGTGATCGCGACCTTGCCTCAAGGTGCCGGCGCGGAGTACCTGGCCCCAGCCATCCATCATTGCTTGGACGCTTTCGGGCCGGACCGTGTTGTCTTTGGTGGCGACTGGCCTGTTTGCCTTTTGGGTGGCACCTTCCAGCAGTGGTACACGATGCTGACGGAAATCATCGCAGATCGTTCTGCGGAAGATCGCCAAAAGCTTTGGTGGAAAAACGCCGTCGGCTTCTATCGACTGGCCTGACCGACCTCCCAGATAGGGTCGCCCGATTGCCATAGGCTCTCGCCCTGCGCCGTGCGGATCGTCCAGTCGGGATGGTCCCTGGGTGCCTCCATCCGAAGGCTTCCGTCCTGCCTCGCTTCTACATCGATCGATGTTCCGTGAAAGCGGAGATGGCGCACTTTCAGGCTAGGCCAGCTCTTGGGAAGTCGCGGTTGAAAGAGCACGCCATCGAGCCGAGGTTCCCAGCCGAGAAACCCATCGATGAGGATTGAAGGGACCAACGCGCTTTCCAAAAACTCTTCGTCCAGTCCCAGGCCCCCTGCAGTACCACCTCCCTGCAGTGTGCCACGCGTGGGGTCCTTGTAATAGGCGCGGTATCCGCCCGCCAATTGCACCTCCGCGAACCACTCCAGCGTCTGCTGCATTTTGGCCCAAGCGTCATCCGGGCCATTGGTTCGGACACGTGCCAGCCAGTCAAAGTAGCTGAATCCCAGCACCGCTCCACCATCCTGCACTTGGCCTCCCCACGGAATCGCCCCCGGGTCGCTCCATGCCCAGCAATACGTCTCCACATTCCTCTTGGTTGTAGCTCGCGGTCCAAATCTCCAGTGGTAGATATCTTCCCCCTGCGACGTGTCCCCATCCACGCGCCGCCTTCCATCGATCCAGTCGAAGATCGATCGGGATTGATCGGGATTGGTTAGTCCGCGAGCCACCGCTTCCAGATTCAGAAAGGTAAAACCGTAGTCGTAGCGCTGGCCCAGCAGGTCTTCCCACCCGATCAGTCGCCCGGTCGGTTCGGACCAAAACCGCTGTTGAAATGTTGCCCGGCACCGGCTGGCGAGTTGTTCTAGCGCTGCAGCATGGCGCGAGGAGTGCGGTGCGGGGATTCCCCATTGCGGATGCGCTGCGATCTCCTTTTCCAGCCTCGACATCCGCTCCAGTGCCGCCACCATCATCATCGACGCCAACGCATCACGGCCGCCAAACGGGAGCAGGTCCCAGTAGTTGTTCCCGACACCCAATCCAGGACGCATCTTTGTTTTGCCTTCCGTCCCGTTGAGTCCGCTGCGACCATCATGCCCCACCCACGGGACCCGGACGAGGCCTTCGCGTTCTACGGAGAATTCATCGATCGCAAACTGAAGAGCGATTCGCATTCGATCGATATTCTGTCTTAGAAAATCGATACGTCCTGTCCAGTCCAGCAGGTCGCAGCAGGCGATCAGGTAGTTGGTGTTGGTGATCGGATGCCGGGTGTCGATCGCAGTGCACACCGACTTGAGCACCCACTGGGAACCGACCACCGCCGGCAGTTCGATCCTCCATTGCTCCAGCAGTCCGCCGTACTCGGGATGCAGATAGAGCGGGACGTTGTAGTAGCGATGGGATCCGTTCGTTGGAGCGACCTGGAAAGCAACGTGCCTCGCGTCGTCCCAGGTCGATTCCTCTTTCATGCGCCAATGGATCTGTCCCTCCGATCCTACGGGCAATTCCGGATGCGACATCTCCAGTCGTGCAAAAGGGGCGACGATGGTGCCGCATCCAATGGTGGGTGTGGTGATCACCACACGATCTGAGGTTGCCTTGAGCACCAAGCCCTCAGCGGGATCGATGCCGACCACCTGGGCACCTTGAAACTCCCAAGAATCCCAAGAGGTTTCTGGTTGCGAGCGGAAATTCTGGATGGCCCAGATATCTCCTTGGAGGCTGAAGTGCCATCCCTTTCCAGTGCTCTGCTGCCAACCAGGAAATGGCCATCCCTCGCTATGAGCCATCCCGCGATGCTGCTGCATCGAGACATATCCCTGGGGATCGATCCGCCGCCCCAACAGGCTGGCTTGATAGCGATCGGCGGCAGCCGCTTGGTAGCCCAATGTCGCTCGCGGCAACCAAGGATCCCAAAGGGTGCAATCGGAAAAAGCACCGGGCTGATGGATCTGCTGTAGGCGATGCACCAGTTCCATCCACCGTTCCGCTCCCGGCACCTCGCAGGTGACTTCCTGTGCCATCAAGTGGTAGGTGCGCCATGGGGCAAGGAAGGTAATCAGAGCTAGAAGGACAGCGGTAGGCAGTCCATAGCGAAACGACATGGTTGGCATGCGACAGGAATCTCGGAAGGGCAGGTGCGCCATGCAGTCGCTAGCGACCGTTGCAAGGAGCGGGGGCTGGTAGGCTGTGATCCTGAAGGGGCGGAAAGGGCTAGTCGAAGGGGCGAGTGTTTCTAGATGAGTTGTCTGGACGCAGTAGAGACGGTGATTGCATCCCCCAGGATGCTCGGATCGGGTGGTGAAATCCTTCGATCGATCAGGCCGTCAACGGGAGTGGACTGGTGGCGAATTGCTGCCGCAAAGCGACCAGGGTGGCTGCGTCCAGCGTCGACAGGCCCAACCACCACTGCAGCCGAGCTCGACGAATCACCCCTTTCTCCATGAAGTTTCCAAACAGAAGCACACTTTGGCGATCTCCAGGACTGGTTTCGCTCCAGCTGGCTTCGGGAGCATCCAGGGGATGAACCCAAATGTGGCTGCTGCACCTGGGTGTCCATGATTCATGTTGGATCGTCAGCGTTGCTGCAGGATCACCCAGAGCGGGGGATCGCAGTCCAGCCGACTGCGATCGAAAGCTGATCTGCACAGCGGGGTAGCACTCCAAGAGTTGGGTATGGACACTGACCCATAGTTCTAGGCCCAGCCGCATGCCGGGGGACAGCAGCGCACGAAAATCGAGCTGCATGCTGTAGGGCTGCTGGCGGTGCTCCGGATAAAGGACCACCAGGTCGTCGCCGCGGATGTAGGCATCGGCCAAACGGGGTGGAGGCACCTCGCGAAGATCGATCTGAAACAGTCGGCTCTTCGGTTCCTCCCGCCCATCCATCGACCATTCCAGGCCACGCTGAATATGACCCAAAGGAGCCTTCAGCTGCACTCCGTTACGATTCCACTCTGCGGTGTCACCATCGAGTTTCCAGACCATCCCCGACTTCCTTATGCTGGCCAAGCAACGACTGACGATCGACGAAAATCGATCGATCGGATCGCTGCGCGCTGAATCGACGCATCCGCTCCGATTGTAGCAGCTTCATCGGTATCGTTTCGAGTGGCTCTTCGATGCCAATCCAAATCGCTACAAAGAACCGCTAAGCAGTGTTGCTTGATGCTGCTGGGCGCACTGATCCAGCGTCGCCTTCATGGCGTCGCGCACCTGATCTCCGGTCAGCGTTTGAGAGGGGTGCTGGAAATCGAGTGAGAAGAACCAACGTTTGCGATCGTTGCCGTCTTTCGCGTAGTCGCGGTATGTCTCATGGAAGTGGATCGCTTTCAGCCATGGTCCAGCCGACGCGCGGATCGTTTGCTCGAGCGCTGCCCAGGGAAGGGATTCGGGGACGACCAAGTTGAAATCCCGCTGCACGACTGGGAATGGAAGGGTAGGCTGCCAGGTTGGTACTGGCTGGAAATTTTCTAGCAAAAGATCCAGATGCACTTCGGCCAGAACAAGTGGCCGGGCTACCTTCATTTTCTGACGCAGTCGATGACTCAACTGCCCCTGCCACGCCAACTGCTTACCCGCCATTCGGTAGATTAGGCCGGTTGCAGGTTCGATTGAAGGATGATCCCAAGGATCGATTTCCCAGCGGTTTGGACTTCCCATGGCACGGACAAACAGTTCCTCGATCAAGCCACGGAGGATGCGATCTTCCGTATCCCCCAGCAATCCTAATGTCCATTGCTCGGCGGGCAGGTCGCCTCGGGAGCCATCGACTTGGTAGATCGAGGCGATTTCATAAAGTCGCACGTGGCTGGCGATATGGTCGGCCTGACCAATCCAGCATTGAAGCAGGCTGGGAACTAGGCTTCGGCGCAGATGCTGTGCACCTTCCAGCAACGGTTGGCGGCTGGATCGACTGGGGGCGTCGGTCCAGGCACTGATCATCCCATCCAGTTCTTTCGATACCAAGCTAGGAGTGAGCGCTTCATCAAACCCGCATCCTGCCAGAAGCGGCCGCAGACGTTCGACCATCAGATCCTTGGGGCGTTTGGCGGAGGGGAAGACTGGGACGATCGAATCTTCGGGAATTCTTTCATAGCCATGGATGCGCGCCAGTTCCTCGATCAAATCGATTTCCCGAGTCAAGTCGGATCGCCATGAAGGCACTTGCCATTGCCAATCGCCATCCAGGGAGCCAAGGTTTCTGCACCCCAGCGCCGACAGGATCCGTTCGATCTTCTGCTTCGGGATTTCGATCCCCAGGACGCGTCCGATCTGTGGCTCGCGAAGCCGTACCACCGGCAGAGTTGCGGTATCGGGGGCGCTATCGAGCATTCCTGCATCGAGCGTCCCGCCTGCCAGTTCCTGAATCAACTGGCAGCAGCGGCGCGAGGCCCAGTCGAGCCGATGGCGATCGATTCGACGTTCGAATCGAAACGACGCGGCCGAATGCAGACGCAGGCTTCTCGATGCCGTGCGAACCACTCTAGGAGCAAAATCCGCCGCTTCGATCAACAGGTCGACCGTCTGCGAGGATACCTCGGAGCTCTCGCCACCCATCACCCCAGCGATCGCGACAGGCTGGATTGCATCGGCGATGACCAGCATCGAAGGATTCAATGCGTAGGTCTTGTGGTCGATCGCTACCATCGACTCACCCGACCGCCCGGGACGGACGACGATCTTTCCCCCCTGAAGTTTTGCCAAGTCGAACGCATGGAGCGGTTGGCCGCATTCCAGCATCACATAATTGGTGATGTCGACGATGTTGTTGACCGTTCCGATCCCACAGGCAGCAAGTCGCTTGACCAACCAGGAAGGGCTGGGCCCAACACAAACGCCACGAACAATTCGCGCTGTGTATCTTGGGCAGGCTTCCTCCCAGAGGTTCTCCAGGCGCCACTGCCCAGCGATTGCTGGACCGGTGGCGGTTGGCTGGGGTTCCGGAATACAGACCTCGCGGTCGTAGAGCACCGCGATCTCCCTGGCCACCCCTAGATGGCTCAGGCAATCCCCTCGATTGCTTGTCACTTCCAAATCCAAGACCGGTTCGCCATCGCGAAACGTCGTTGACTCGTGATTGAGTCCGCTTAGAGCCAGCCGATCGGCCAGTTCCTGGTGCGGCATATTCAGAAGCACATACTGCGACAACCAATCCCATGAGACGAGCATGGCAGTCCCTAGAACTGACGAAGAAATCGGACGTCATTTCGATAGAGTTCGCGGATATCGGTGATCCCGAATCGCCGCATGCACAGACGTTCCACTCCCAGGCCGAAAGCGAAACCACTATATCGGTCGGGATCGATCCCGACGCTGGTCAGCACGTTGGGGTCGACCATCCCGGCGCCGCCAAACTCCATCCACTGACCGTTCCAGAAGAAGTCGACTTCCACACTCGGTTCAGTGAACGGAAAAAACGAGGGGCGGAAGCGGATCTGGACATCGCCACCCAGGTAGCTGGTCGCAAACATCCGGAGCACACTTTTCAGCTGCGCCATGGTGACGTGCTGGTCGACCCAAAGACCTTCCATCTGATGGAACATCGGGTAATGCGTGGCATCGGCTTCGTCCGGTCGATAGACCCTCCCCAGCGAGATGATGCGAATGGGGGGCTTGGTCGTTTCCATCACTCGTATCTGAACGGTGCTGGTCTGACTGCGAAGGAGTGCAGGCGCCTCGTCGCTTTTCTTCTTGTCGATCGGCTGCAGGTAGAAGTTATCGGCGGGATCACGAGCCACGTGGTCCTCGGGAATGTTCAGCGCCACGAAGTTATGCCAGACGTCTTCCACCTCCGGTCCCTCAGTGACCGTAAATCCAAGCCGCCCCATGATCTCTTTGAGCAATTCGATCGTCTGGGTGATTGGATGGAGATGTCCCAAGTGGGGTGGTACGCCGGGAAGAGTGCAATCAGGAAGCGGACCGGTCGGCTTAGATGCCGTGCGATCTCCCAACCTGCTGGACGTTTCTTCCAGCAGGCTTTCGATCGCTTCCCGCACTTCGTTGAACCGCTTGCCCGCGGCTGGCTTGTCGGTAGCCGGTACCGTCCCTAGTTGCTTCTGAGCCGACTTCAGGAGCCCGTTTTTGGCCCCCAGAAACTCGACGCGAAGAGACTCTAGGCCGGCGGCATCAACCACACCAGCAAACTGCTCCCTGGCCTGACGCTCCAGGGAATCCAGCGATTCAAGAAAAACCTGAAGACTCATGGCGCCCCTTTCAGGCCGCCACCAAGTGCTTCTTGACCGATTCGACGATCTGCTGGAAAGCAGCAGGGTCCGCGATCGCCATTTCGGAAAGCTGCTTGCGATCCAGTTCGATCTTGGCCAGTTGCAGTCCGTGGATGAATTCGCTGTAGCGGAGGTCGTACTGACGCACTGCAGCGCTCAGGCGAATGATCCAAAGGCGACGGAAGTCTCGTCGTCGACGACGACGGTCACGGTAGGCAAAGACACCTGCCCGCACCAGGTTTTCCTTCGCGGTGCGGTAGAGCCGTCTACGTCCACCGACGTATCCTTTGGCTCGTTTGAACAATCGATTTTTGGCTCGTCGTCGCGCATGACCTTTGGTGGTACGCATCGGTCTATCTTTCCTCTCGTCGTGAAACCTTCAGGTCACCGCCATCGCTCGTCTCAACCCCACCCCAGTGGAATGGATTGATTGGAGGGGGGGAGTGCATCCCAACCTACCGATCCGAGACCGGCAGGTCATTCACCCTTGCTTCCAAGGATGCTGGCAGTTGTTGAACCCAAGGATCTGGTCTGGCACTCCAGTCCTGTCGATGGACTTGCCATCCATCTGGCCATCCTGAAACCAGGTTGGCTATCGTCTACGAAGTTCGTTTCCAGGAAGTGATCAAACCACCCCCGGGCCTTCTAGTAGCTGTTGCCTCGAAGCGCCGCCTGGATCACTCGCTCCATGTTCGTTTCCACCGTCTTGGTGCCGCGAAGTTGGCGAATTCGCTTGGGCGTCTTTCGGACCGCCAAGTGGCTGGTGCCCGCCTTGCGATGCTTGGCCTTCCCAGTTGCGGTCAGTCGAAATCGCTTCTTGGTCGCCTTGTGCGTCTTTTGCTTGGTCATCGTCCGCTCGAAAGATAAATTCAGGGAATCCAACCGATCCGGATCACGATCATCCAGTGGCATCCGGTCGGGACGAGGATGAATTTCGTCCGCCAACCATCGAATCCAGCAATATAAAAGAGAAACCGACCACTTCCAAGCCCAAATCGCACCCAGAAAACCCCCACTTGAGGGTGTTTTATCCGACGTCGCCGAAATCGAGCGATTGGCCGTGGCGCGCGAGGACCTGTTTTTTCAGTCGGGCCCACTGAGGCGCATCCAGGAGGGGATCGGCTTGGAGGATAGCGCGGGCGGCGGTTTGGGTCGTTTCCACGACGGCCTGATCTCGGATTAGGTCGGCGATGCGGAATTGGGGTAGCCCGTGCTGACGGGTTCCCAGCAGGTCCCCCGGGCCCCGAAGCTTCCAGTCGACCTCGGCCAATTGGAATCCGTCATCGCTGGCGATGAACGCCTCCAGGCGCTGATTTTCCTGCTGGGCCAACGATTGCCGCACCATCAGGCAGACATAGCCGGGAAAGCTTCCTCGGGAGACGCGACCGCGTAGCTGATGGAGTTGCGAAAGCCCAAGTCGGTCGGCGTCGAGGATGGTCATGACGGTGGCATTGGGGACGTCGATCCCCACTTCCACCACGGTGGTGGCCACCAGCACATCGATCGATCCACTGGCGAATTGGTCGAGGGTGGTTTGTTTTTCCGATCCCTCCATGCGGCCGTGGAGCAGTCCAAGAGCCAGATGCTTCAGTGGTCCTTCCTGCAAATGCTGGTAGACCTGTTGAGCCCCCTGAAGTCCCTCTTCATCGCTCTGGCTGACGCGTGCCGCAATCACATACGCCTGCCTGCCTTGATCGACTTGCTTGGCGACGAAGTGCCACCAGGAGCTCTCTTGATCCGGCTTGGCTAAGTACGAATGGACGGGCATGCGACCTGGTGGTTTGTCGCGCAGGATGGAGACATCCAGATCGCCGAAGGCGGTCATGGTGAGGGTTCGTGGAATGGGGGTCGCCGACAATACCAGATAATGAGCAGCTTGCTCGCCCCCCCGGAGACTCGCCCGCTGCTCCACCCCGAACTTGTGCTGTTCATCGATCACCACCAAGCCGAGTTTCGCGAAGGCGACCTGATCGCTCGCCAGGGCCTGCGTGCCGACCACGAGGTCGGTGGTCCCCAGCGCCAGCCTCTGGAGTACCTCCTGGCGCTGGGAGGCGGTAAGACTTCCTACCAGCAGGTCGATATGAACCCGGCTTCCTTGCAGGCTCTCCTGCAATTTTTGGAAATGCTGTCTGGCCAGCACCTCCGTAGGGGCCATCAATGCCGCCTGATGCTCATTGGCCACCGCCAAAAGCATCGCATAGAGTGCCACTGCCGTCTTGCCGCTTCCGACATCCCCTTGAATCAGTCGATTCATCGGTGTCGTCCGCGCCATGTCGTCGGCGATCTGGTGGATCGCTCTCCGCTGGTCTCCCGTCAGCTCAAAGGGAAACCTCCGGAAGATCCTCGCGTCGATGACTGCCGAAGTCGGCAAGGGGGTGGCTGCCTGCTGGTGCGACAAGCGGCTGCGACGCAGTCCGATAGCCAATTGCAGATGCAGCAGCTCCTGAAAGATGAATCGCCTCCGAGCTAGTTCCGCTTCCTCCATCGACTCCGGTTGATGAATGGTTCGCAACGCCTGGTGGATCTCCATCAGCTGATGCTGCTGCCGCAACTGGTCCGGCAAGACTTCTTCGATTGATGGAAGGATCATCGGCAGCAACTGATCGATGCTCTGCATCAGATGCCGCTGCTGAATCCCATCGGTCAGACCATAGATGGGAATCGGTTTCCCCTGCGGGACTGGGCTGTCGGGCCCCAGCACCAGGAAATCGGGGTGTCGCATCTCCCAATGGACGCCGGTCGATTTGGCCACCCCGGTCGCCAGCACTCGCATCCCTCGCGCCAGTTGATCGCGCCGGAAGGGTTGGTTGAACCAAACCAGCCGAAGGTATCCACCTCCTTCGCATCGCAGCAGCACCCCTAGGATCGTTCGCCCCTCGGCGGTGCTTCGTACTTCGATCGATTCGACCTCCCCAACGGCACTGCATCGCTGATCAGCGACCCATTGGCTGGTGGGGCGATGGACAGCAGGTTCCTGATACGATCTTGGGAAATAAAAAAGAAGATCGATCGGTCGGTGGACACCCAGTTTCTTCAGCGATTCGGCGCGCTGGGGACCTATCCCAGCAAGGTACTTGATGTCTCGGGGGATCTCGACATTGGCATCGGATCGGGAGCCCGACGATGGGGTTGGTACTACCTTGTTCGGCCTGCCTTGATCGATCCAAGGAAGGTCCCCCGCTGGTTCCTCTGCTTCGCTCATCCAATGCCTCCCCAAGGGCCATGGCGACTCTCTTTGGACTAACCAGGTCGCAGCTTCTCGCCCCAGGATTGTGCGACCCATGGGGATTGGTCCACGGTGGCTCCTACGAGTGATTCACCACTCCCGGATCCGCGATCTCTGCTTGCCAGGGAGGTTATTTTAGGAGCCAGCGACTGGCGGGGCCAATTTTCGTCGACTTGATAGTTCGGAGAGAACCGGGGGTGTTCATTTGCGGACAGAAGCTGGGCGGGAGGCGGCAGTGGCGGTGTGCGTCGGGGGCGGCAGCGCGGAATTGCTGGGCTGCACGCAGTCGACAAAGTAACGCCGTCCTTGAGCGGAATCTTCTTCCACCAGTCCGTGAATGTCGGTGTCGAACCCCGGAAATCTGCGGTTGAATTCCCTGGCGAACTGGAGGTACTCGACGATCGTCTTGTTGAAACGCTCTCCGGGGATCAGCAACGGAATGCCGGGTGGATAGGGGGTTAGGAGGACGCTGGTGATGCGCCCCTCCAGGTGGTCGATCTCCACCCGCTCAATCTCGCGGCGGATCATCATGTCATACGCATCCGACGGCTTCATGGCAGGCTGCGAAATCGACAAATACATTTCCGTAGTGACGCGCGCCACGTCGTTGTCTCGGTAGGTGTCGTGGATCTCCTGGCAAAGATCCCGCAAGCCAACCTTTTCGTAATGCGGATGGTGTTGGCAGAACTCGGGAAGAATCTTCCACATCTTCTGGTTCTTGTCGTAGTCGTCCTTGAACTGCTGAAGGGCGCTCAGCAACGTATTCCACCGGCCTTTGGTGATGCCGATTGTGAACATGATGAAGAATGAATAAAGCCCTGTCTTCTCGACGATGACTCCATGCTCCGCCAAGTACCGCGTGACAATCGAGGCGGGGATGCCGGTCTCGGAAAAACGGCCGCTGACATCCAGGCCTGGCGTGATGATCGTCGCTTTGATCGGGTCGAGCATATTGAAGCCAGCAGCCAACGGGCCGAAGCCATGCCACGTGTCTTCCGCCTTGAGCACCCAGTCCTCGGGCTGACCGATCCCATCTTCGGCGATGTCGTCGGGGCCCCAGACCTGGAACCACCAGTCCTTGCCCCACTCCTGATCGACTTTCTTCATGGCGCGCCGGAAATCGAGCGCTTCGAGTATCGATTCCTCAACCAGCGCGGTGCCTCCCGGCGGTTCCATCATCGCCGCTGCCACATCGCAACTGGCGATGATGGCGTACTGAGGCGAGGTGGAGGTGTGCATCAAGTAGGCTTCGTTGAAAAGATGCCGGTCCAGCTTGGTGCGATCCGATTCCTGCACCAAAATCTGGGATGCCTGGGAAATCCCAGCCAAAAGCTTGTGCGTGGAATGCGTGGCAAAGACCATCGCTTCCTCGCAACGCGGGCGGTCTCGGCCGATCGCGTGGAAGTTGCGGTAGAAATCATGAAAGGCCGCATGCGGCAACCAAGCTTCATCGAAATGCAGCGTTCCGATATTTCCATCGAGCAGTTTCTTGAGCTTCTCGACGTTGTAGACCACCCCGTCGTAGGTGCTCTGGGTGATCGTCAGAATCCGCGGCTTGCGATCGGGGTTCTCTTCCTGCGCTTGACGAGCGAACGGGTTGGCGTCGATCTTCCGCTGGATATTCGCCGGTTCGAATTCCTCCAGGGAGATCGGTCCGATCAGCCCCAGATGATTTCGCGTGGGAGTCAGGAAAACGGGAATGGCTCCCGTCATCACGATCGCATGCAGGATCGACTTGTGGCAGTTGCGGTCGACGACGACGATGTCGCCCGATCCAACCGTGCTGTGCCAGACCATCTTGTTGGAGGTCGACGTGCCGTTGGTGACGAAAAAACAATGATCGGCGTTGAAGATCCGTGCCGCATTCCGCTCCGATGCCGCCACCGGCCCGGTGTGATCGAGCAACTGACCTAGCTCTTCGACGGAATTGCAAACGTCGGCTCGCAGCATGTTCTCACCAAAGAATTGATGAAACATCTGGCCAACGGGGCTCTTCAAAAAAGCGACGCCACCGGAGTGCCCTGGGCAATGCCAGGAATAAGACCCATCCTTCGCGTAGTTGACCAACGCGCGGAAAAAAGGTGGCAACAATCCGTCCGTATAGGACTTCGCCTCGCGAACAATATGCCGAGCGACGAACTCTGGCGTGTCCTCGAACATGTGGATGAAGCCATGCAGTTCGCGCAGAATGTCGTTGGGGATATGCCGAGCCGTCCGCGTCTCACCATAGAGGAAAATCGGAATCTCCGCGTTGCGAAAGCGGATTTCGGAGATGAACTGCCGGAGATTCAAGATGGCGGGTACCGGGGAGCCATCGTGGCTGAATTCCTCGTCATCGATCGACAGGATGAAGGCGCTAGCGCGACTCTGCTGCTGGGCGAATTGAGATAGGTCGCCGTAACTGGTCACCCCGACCACCTCGACTCCTTCTCCTTCAATCGCTTCCGCAAGCGCCCGTATCCCCAAACCCGAAGTATTGCCCGACCGAAAGTCCTCGTCGATGATGACGATCGGAAAACGGAATTTCATGGAGAATTCCTTTGTGCCACCAATGGGCTACACACATTGCCGTCGAAGCGATTGTTCTATCCACCTTGGATCCATCCGGAGTTGTCGATCATCCTACCGCTCGCTCCTTGGCTGAGAAGACCAAAGGCGCCAAGAATGGCCGATCGAAGTTTTTTAACAGGACTTCCTGCCGTCCAAAAGCCCGGATTAGGCTTGGAAACCATCACGGGCAATCCAATGGAAATGCCCTGGACCGACGAAGGGATTTTGGATCCGCTGGCGCCGACCCCGTTGCGGGGCCAATCAACTGGGCCAATCAACTGGGCCTAGCGGTCGATCCTTACTTGCCTCAGTCCGCCGCCCTCGTCCAGTGGCGCTAGCGGTCGATTCGGATCCTGTCGACTCTTCGCAGTTCGGCCGAAAGCTTCAGGCCATCCCAGGGGTCCGGCGTTCCTTCGGTCTGAGACTCGTCCTCACCGCTGCGGTGCTAGTGCACGACGGTTGGCAGCCAGAACCATGATTTAGCCCTCCCCGCTTCGTCGTTCCTCCTCAGCGACCCTCCCTGAGGGAGGGTAAAAAACGACCTCACCCTCCCGCACAGTAGAGTCGCAAACAAACCTCCATTCTCCGCTCGGGAGGGGCGCGAGGAACAAGCGGTGAGGGTTTTATCCCCTCGGCTCAATCCATCTCAGAACATGCGATGCTCCGCCTGGATCGAGTGCGAGTCCCTGGCTCCACGCAAGTCAGAAGCATTCGATCGAGTCCATCGGTCCCATGCTTTGTTCATGCTTCTGCTCGTACTCGTACCCATTTCGACGCAGCGGATTGAGCACAAGCATGACGGGCGCCGATGGAGCCCCAGTCCGCCGATTCAAATGCGGTTGTCTATCTATTTTGAATCTCTTCGAATCAGTCGCCGATGCGAGTCCATTCCCACGTGTATCGTTTGGGCTTGGCGAGGTCTTGGATGGTCGAATCCCACTGTTTGGTTAATTTCTCGAATGCCTGGACCTCTCCAGCGTTGTTCCCCTGTTCGTGCTTTCGAAAAAGGAAGAGATAGGTTTCGTTCTGGGGGCGATACTGATGCATGAATAGGGTGTCTTTCTCCTTGGCCGTCTTCTGCAGTGCCAGTCGCTGACGATCGGCGCCAACCCCCGACACTTCGATTCCCTTCGCCCATTCCGCGGCACTGCCGGAAGCGACCACTTCGCCCTCCAGCGTCCATTGGTAGCGGCCTGGAGGCAGGCCGGTCACAACCAGACGACGCTTCTTTCGAATCGTTCTTCCATCCGCAGTGGCCTCGTCCAGCGATCGCTCTGGCAATGCGGCAAACGATTCCTCCAACCGCCACTTCCCATTGATGCTGTCGCGGTCGACCACTTTCAGCGACCAATCCCCCAGCGAAAGGCTGCCTTCCCCCTTCCAATCGACTCGCAGCTCCCCAGGCATTTCCTGGCTTTTTCCAGGGACCACCAGCGATGCGAATTGGCTGGCGAATGCTTGATAGCCGGCTGCGTGCAACTGGATCCCATCGTCGCTCATCTCCGGAGTCCATGCGGGAAGCTGCAGCACCTTCAGGCCCTCCTGATCGGCGATTTGCTTGAGGATCTCATTGAATCGTTCGATCTTCTGGTTGCAACGGTCTCGGCGAGCTTCCGGGAATCGGGTTCCAGCTGGAATGGCAGGAGATTGCAACAGGACCAACCGGTACGAAAGCGGCTTTAGATCGGTCAGCAGTCGTCTCAGACCTTTGTCGAAGCGTTGGTCATTCCAACCGTCGTCCATCGCTTCAGAGAATCCATAGTGGACGAAGACAACCGTCGGGTCTGCCTGTTTCAGATCGACCAGCCGCCGTTTGTATCCATCCTCCACCGACCCAAAGACGGCTCGAGCCCGTCCTTCCACATCATCGCCGCTCCACCCGACATTGCGGAAGGCAACCGGCAGGCCCGACATGCGAATCGACAGGATCGACTCCAGATCCCCCCGCTCGGCCAGCTCCTCCCACAGTCGCCCTCCCAACCATGCGACGCGATCTCCCGGCTGAATCCACGCCGAGTTGACTCGCGGGGACTCTTCCTGCCCGCGAGCCAATGGAGCGATCGAGGCCAGGGTGAACGTAAGCGTCAGCAGAATAGCGATCGATCCGAGGACGCGCCTCCAGGAGTCGTTTCCTTGTTGCGACATCGGCATCCCTCCAAAAGTGAGATTGGTCAGGTGTCTGGCGGTTCGTTGCATGAGGGGCCCTGGCTTTCCTGATCGCCTTGGCTACTGGCGAGGAGGCGGGCAGGACTTTCTTGCCTATCGGTAATGTACCAGCCGCAGGCGATGGATGGGAACATCCGCCGATCGAAACCTCTCCGATCGACCGGTCCCAAGAGCTTGGACTAGGCAGCGCGGCGATCAGCCGTCGTCTCTTCCCGAATCCTCAGATCTCTTGGCTGTGGGTGATCGCCGGGCGCCTCGCGAGGTTTCCTGCGCTGGAGCCGCTTTGCGTTTGAATACCCGAAATGATTCTGGCCATGGCAAGGCGAAATCCATCTCCTCACCGGTCACTGGATGATCGAATCGCAGCGCATAGGCGTGCAGTGCCAGGCGATCCCACACCCATTGAGGGTGAGGCGGGAAACTTCGGCCGTATCGGGGGTCCCCTAGCACTGGGTGCCCCAAGTCTGCCATGTGAACGCGGATTTGGTTGCGTCGTCCTGTCTCTAGTTCCACCTGAATCATCGCCGCCCCCTGCAGCTGGAATTGAACTTGGTAGTGCGTGATCGCCAATTCCCCTTGGGATGGGTCCTGGACGCTGTATCGATTCAGTTGGGCGTCGGTGGCCATGTAGGACTGGACCGTTCCCCGCTGTTGCCGTGGGTTCCCCAAGACGATGGCGATGTATCGACGTTTGGGTTTCCTCGCAGCGAATTGATTTCTCAGCTGTTGTGCTACGGCAAGGCTTTTGGCCATCACCAGCACCCCCGAGACGCCGCGATCCAGTCGCTGGACACAGCACGCCTTCCCGCCAGGGACTTGCCGCTGGAGTCGCTTGGTGGCCCAGCCCTGCAACGTGTTCGACTCGCCCCAGGTTGTCGGGACCGTCAGCATCGCCGCCGGCTTGGCAAGAACCCAGATCGAATCGTCTTCAAAGAGAATCTCCACCGGTTCCCTGGTGGAAGAGGGGGCGACTGCAGGTGGCGGTGCAGGGACCGGTTCCCACTCGATGCGATCTCCAGGTGCCACGCGCCAATGACCCTGGGTGCGTACGATTCCCGATACCTCGACCACCCCCAGCCGAATCAGTCGTTCCGCTTCGCTTCGTTTCATCCCCGCTAGGCTCTGCAATGCCCCCAGCAAGGTTTGCGCGGGGGCTGGAAGACGATCCGTCACGACGATCGATTGAGGCATGGAGGATCCGGCGCAAGGCAATCCAAAGACTGGGGTATCGCAAGGCAACGACGCATCGGCGCCCCGTCCGCCCACCGATTCGTCTTACAATACCCCGGAGGTCATCCAGGGACCAGACGCGGCTTCGGGAATCTCAAAGCGACCGATTCGGCCGAGTTGGCTTTCCATGGCTTCCTTCGTGCTGCTGACATGCGCGATGGCGGTTGCCCCAGTTGTTGCAAGACGTGACATTTCTGAGAAGAGAACTATTGCCATGTCGCCTGACATCGCTTCGACCGATCCAGCGATCTTGCTCCAGCAGCGACTGAAACGGATCCATCGTTTCCTGACTCCCGCTGTCCTGCTGGCGATGGTTGCGGGCATTCTACTGGGGATGGTCGATCCAACATCCGCTGCGTCCTGTGAGCCGATCGCCAAGGGGTTCATCACCGCCGTCAAGTGGTTCGTCTATCCCTTGGTCTTTTTCACCATCACCCTTGGCGTCGCTTCGGTTGCCACCCTGGGCGCTGTAGGCCGATTGGGCCTGAAAGCCTTGCTCTACTTCGAGATCATCACCACCCTGGCCTTGGTCATCGGTATCTTCGTCGCTTCCGTTTGGCAGCCAGGTCGAGGCATCCATCCCACCATCGATACCTCGACACTTCCGGCTGCTACCAAAGGGATGGAACCCACCAAGACGGCGGCTTTGCAGGCAGGGGGTAAGCTATTGGCGATCTGGCATTTCCTTCGCGACAACGGAACCCTGCAGGTGCTTTTGGTTTCTCTGCTGCTGGGAATCGGAATTCAACAGATCCCTCAAAATCAAGGTCTGCTGACTCGCCTTCAGCAGGGAATGCGATGGACGTTCCTGGGGTTGTCTTTCCTGATGCTGGCAGCACCGCTAGGAGCTTTTGGAGGGATGGCCGCTACGGTGGGAAAATATGGAATCGCCGCGCTCTGGCCGCTGGCTCAACTGATGCTCTGCGTCTACGCGACCATGGCGCTGTTCGTCGGTGGCGTGCTGACCCCGATCGTCCGCCGAGCCGGCGTTCGCATGTCGGAATTGCTCAGATATCTGAAGGAGGAACTGCTGCTGGTCCTGGGGACCTCGTCCAGCGAATCGGCGTTGCCCGCCATGATGAACAAACTGCAGGAGATGGGGTGCAGACCGGCGGTGGTGGGGCTGGTGGTCCCCACCGGCTATTCGTTCAACCTCGATGGCACCAGCATCTACCTTTCGATGGCGGTACTGTTCCTGGCGCAGGTGTATCAGGTCACCCTATCCTGGACGGAAATCGGGATCATCCTGGCGACGCTGATGATCACCAGCAAGGGAGCCGCCGGGGTCACCGGAAGCGGCATGGTGGTGCTGGCCTCCACGCTGGCGGCACTCAAAGTGATCCCGCTGGAGGGCATTGCGATGCTTTTGGGAGTCGATCGTTTCATGTCCGAAGCTCGATCGATCACCAACCTGATCGGCAACGCAGTGGCCACGATCTATCTGGCCGATTGTGAGCAAGCGTTGGACCACGACGCATGGGAGTCCATTCGCCGAGATCGAGGTTGGACAGACGGGAGCTCTTAGGTCGGGGTCAGGGACCGCAGGTCGCACATCCAGGAGTACCGGTCGACATGCTGCCAGGAACCCCGGACACGCCTGGAACAACCATGCCGGGTGACCCCGGTGCCTGGAGGGCTCCAGTTCCGTAGATCGAACCTGCACTGGGGGTCGATGGATAGACTCCAGGAGCCGGTGCCGTGGCGCCGAACCCGTAGGGATTGTAAGGACTGCTTGGGGAGGTCCCAAAATGGCACATCCCCAGGGTATCGCACTTCCACTGTTCGATCGACTTGCACATGCCGCATCCGCTGGCAGACGCCAGCACCAGCAACAGTCCTGCAGAATAACGTTTCATCGTTGAGCCACCTTGTCGCAATTGGACCATGTTTTCCCAGCCCGCTCGGGCGAACGCTCAACTTTGGAATAGAAATCACAAAAAGCAAAAATTTTTCCTATCCGTCTCTTTTTTCCTCAAGTGCCTTCTCTTCGCTGATCGGAACGATTGGCAGAGTCCCTACAATCGTTCCACGAGGGAGGTTGGAAGAGCCCCACTGTGGCTCGACCTCCACGCCAACGAGAGGAAGCGTAATCTTTGGGTGCCATGCCAAAGCTGGATGTTGTGATCGTAGGTGCCGGCATGTCGGGCCTGACTGCCGCAAACGCTTTGATGGCAGCCGGCAAATCCTGCTTGGTGATTGAGGCATCGGATCGGCCTGGGGGCCGAATGGCCACCGACTCGGTCGATGGGTTTCTTCTGGATCGCGGCTTTCAGGTTTTGCAGACCGCCTATCCCTCGGTCCAACGATGGATCGCCATCAACTCGCTTCAAGGGGAGACGTTTCTTCCGGGTGCCAGAATCTGGTTGGGCCATCGCCGCCGCACCATGGTCGATCCCTGGCGTTGCCCTGGGCTCATCCCCACCCTCGCTCTCGAAGGGATTGGCTCACCCTTGGATTGGTCGAAACTCCGTCGGCTACGACGCGCCTGTCTCAAGGTCAAGCAGTTGGAACCTGGGCGTATGCAGCAGACCACTGCCGACTACTGGCACAAGGGATACCGGCTGGGGGAATCGGTGAGGAAGAACTTCTTGATGCCGTGGATGAGCGGCGTGTTTCTGGAGCGGCAGATGGAGGTGCCGACTGCTTTCTTTCGGTGGATTTTCGGGATGCAGGCGCGAGGCGACGCGCTTTTGCCGCGGGACGGGATTCAGGCGATTCCCAGACAACTTGCGATGCGTCTGCCGGCCGGTAGCCTCCGCACGGGATGCAAGGTGGTGAGGATGGAGCCAGGGATGGTGGAGGCAGAGGATGGGGCGCGATGGGAGGCATCTGCCGTGCTGGTGGCCACCGAGCGGTCGAAGGCGGCGGAGCTGGTCGGATCCAGCATCGTCGACGAAGGATCGCGAGTCACCTGTTGCGATTATTTTGCGACGCAAGGAACACCTCCTGCCGGACCTTGGTTGCATCTGTTCCCCGATCCGAAGGCTCCGATCGTCCATGCATCGATCCCCACCCAGCTGCATCCCAGCATGGCTCCCGATCGTCAGCAGTTGATCAGCGCCAGCTGGGTGGGTGCCCCTTCGGAGATCCCAGCAAGCCCGAATGAAGTCGCTGGTTACTTGGAACGGGTGTGGAGTCTTCCGCCGGACTCACTGCGGCATCTCAAGCGGTACCACCTGACCGATGCACTGCCGCGCTGGCCCAGCTCTTCGGAAGCCTCCCAAAGTGAAGCGATCGCGCGGGAGGTCAAGCGAGGGATCTTCTATGCGGGCGACTACACTAGGCATCCATCGCTGCAGGGTGCGATGGAATCGGGAGAACGGGCCGCAGAAGCCATTTTGAGATGGCTCGCAACTAGCGCTTGAGTCGGCGGCGAGGAAGCATGGGGCATTGTTAGGCACGCTCGCCGTGTCTAGGCACCCCGGGAAATCCCGAAGGCGTTTCCCTGGGGAACGCATGGTCGTGGTACCCGAAGGCGTTGCCCTGGACTTTCACATTGCCGTGCCTTAGGCACTTGAAGAAGGCCGTGGCATTCCGCAGTAGGGGAGTTGGCGGTCTAACGCTGACCAAGCAGCGAACCAGAATAGAGCGGTTTGTTTTCTTTCTTGGGGACCGCCATCACGGTCGGAGCGAGATCGAAGGGAATCGAGTACTTCTTGAGTAGCTCCGTCTGATCTTTCCCGCGGCTGTCGCGGAAGTCGGGTAGCTTCTTCGTGTCGATCACGTCCAAAAGCGTTCTTGCGAATGCCACCTGCCCATACTGGCTTCCTCGCAATTCCTTGGCGCCGCCAAACATCGCGCGGACTTTCTCGATTTCTGCGGTGTACTGGAACGTCCCTTGCGGAGTGGTCGATCCGATCTCCTGGAACGCTCCCACCGCCACGATGCTCGATGTGCGATCGTGAAATTCGTAGGCTTCGATCCCGCAGCGACGCAAGGCATCGGTCGCCAAGTGCGCAAGCTCCGCAGCGCGTTCCAGCGTCTGGCCTTCCAAGCTCTCTGGATCCCCAGACAATCGCGATCCCATCAGGACAGCGTCCGACCCGCGGAAGGTGGCAATGCGCACGGTGTACTTGCCGGAGTTGGAAAGCAGCGAATGCTCCACCTCCTTGTTCAGCTGGACGACGAATTCATCGACCGGCCGTTGATAAAATTCGCGAGGCAACAAAGGGTTGTAGGTTCCGAAGGCTTTGTACATCGGTCCTGGCTTGACCTTCTCCAGATCGAACTTCGACGAAAGAGCCCGCCGCACCTCCTGCCACGTGCCGCTCAGCTTCGCACCCGGGTTGCTTCCATCCAGACCCAGGGCTTTGGGGCGAGCCATTTTCACGACACGCAGCGACTCTTCGTAGGTCGGACTGTCGGCTGATTGAAAATCGCCGACCAGCACCGCAAAGCCGTCGTCGGTGACCTGGTCAGCGTACCGCATCCGTCGCTGCCTACCCTGCGCGTCAAAGCCAGCGCCTAGCGTCGTCTCCGAGTAATCGAATTTCTGACCCAGCGACTTCTTCGCTAGGATGTACGAGCGAAGTCGGTAGGTTGTGCGAAATTCCAGAGCCAAGGCTTCCGCTTTCTCGCGCGCATCGTCACCATCGAAGACCCTCGCGAGAATCAGCCAGGGGCCATCCTCGGTTGACAGATCCAGTTTCCCAGAGGCCACCTGGTCGCTCGATTTCTTTCGGAACAAGGATGAGAAAGACGGAGGCGCGGCCCATGCCTCCCCGATCCACCCCAACATCACCAGCATCAGAAGACTCGTTCGGAAGTTCCTTCGCCATGAATCCATGTTCGCCTTCCTCTCCAACCGTCCACGTGTCCAGACGTCGATCACTTCAGAGCCTCATGTTGCAACGGTGGACCAGGGACTTGCAGTCCGATGGCACCGCAGGCGTTCACCCAACCTTGGGTCCCCGTCGCGTCGTGGGAAATAGCAGATCCCTTCCTAAGAATCGAGCCCAGTTTTTCTCGTGCTACTGGAACACTCGCAGGGGAAAACCCAAAAGTCGGAATTGGTAGATGAACCACTTGGCATGGCCACCGGCTGGATAGCTCAACACCGCTCAAGTGATGCGACACTCCGAATCATTTGCCAAGAAGATGGTTCTTTGCCACGGATGGACGCACTGGCTCGATGGGACTCTCTTCAAGGGCTCCTGCCGAGTTCCCGATCGAAATCATGGATCACTCATCCTAAATGCTTGCGTTTCCAGGGATCAGAACCTTACTTTGGAACCATGCCGGGGAAGGTTCGAGTATCGATGCAGAGGGTTTTGGGTTGGACGGGGTGCCGATAGAGTCAGGGGTGAGCGATGACTGAACCGCTGTGGATCCGAATGATCGAAGAAATGCGCCAGAAGTACCAGATTCCCGAGGATCGCTTCTATGGGCTTGATGGGGATTCGATGAGTCGCGCTATTGTGGCGTCGAGGGGGATAGGTGGTTTGGATGGAACCCCCGCCGCCTACAATCCGCTTCAAAGTCCTGAATCCAGTCGCCAGCGACTGCAGGAGGCGTTTGGCGAGAAGGCGGGCGTTGAAAGGATTCAGGTGCAGATCGATTTCTTCCTCGCGAAAGTCAGCCAATCGATTCCGGTCGACTGGATGTTGCCAGCCCCCCAGTTTGTTCAGGTGGTCGAAGGGGGGCTGGAAGAGCATTTTCCCGACCTATCGGTCGATGCGCGAAATGTCATCCTGGGAAGCTACACCTACAGTCACGCGAAATGATTCGGCAGCAGGCATGGAGGGATGACGGGACGAGTTTTTCTCCCCAGGCAATCAGGACCAGGATCGTGCAGCGCGGCGGAGCAATGGAGTCGCTTCGGGAGCATCCAGGATCGACTCAGCGATGGGGTCGTAGTCGATTTTTCGTTGCAGAATCCACGCGATCGACGCCACATGGCATGCCAGATGGCTTTTACGCATCACTCGATGATTCGCCACAGGCAAAGCGCCTGAGACGATGCAGTCGAAGAAATTCCTGGCATGGGCTGACACATCCAGTCCGCGAATCCTCTTGCCGGGTTCTCCTTGTTCGGCAAGCAACGACTTGGGCTCCCCGATGATCTCCCCTTCGTCCCCCGTTTCGATCCATCCCTCCTCGCCGATGAATCGTACCGGGCAGGTGCCTAGTCGCGTGGTGTAATGCGGAGCGCGGTCGCCAAATGGATTCGGCAGGAAGTCGATCTCCATCTCGACGCCATTGGCGTAGCGGCACAGGAGCGACGTTGGTCGCGGTTCGAAGGAGACAGGCCCTGTATCATCGGCTTGATTGGCCCACTGGCAAAGGTCGACCGTATGGGCACCCCAATCCAGCAATCGGGCACCTGAGTCAAAATCCCACTGACCTCGCCACTGGCCATCGCAGTACTTCTGATTGAATGGCCGCCAGGGGGCTGGCCCCAGCCAGAGGTTCCAGTCGATCTGATCGACGCTTGGTTGCGGTTCGCCGGGCAGCCACTGGTTGTCCAACGACGGGATGTAGACCGATGCATGCATCTTCTTCAGTTTGCCGATGCGACCTGAATGAACCCACTCGACCGCTTGCTGAAAATTGGGGACGCTGCGACGCTGGGTACCCGCCTGGAAGACACGTCCCGTTTCTTCCATCGTCTTAGAGAGTCTCTGGCACAATTCGACGCTGATTCCGCAAGGCTTCTCGCTGTAGACATGTTTACCAGCTTTGGCCGCAAGCATCGATGCATCGGCATGCCATCGGTCCCCTGTCGCGATCAGCACGGCGTCGATATCGGATCGCTCAAGTAGTTCGCGGAAATCGCGATAGAGTTGGCAGTCTTGATCGCCATAAAATTCGTCGACCAATCGTTTGCCGGCATCGCGACGAGTCGCCTGGACATCGGCGATCGCGAGGCATCGCACGTCCGTAAAGGGAAGCATCGCCTTCAGATCGTAGGTACACCGGGGACCAATCCCGATAATCCCCAGGCCGATCTTGCCGTTGGGGGTGGTGGCGCGTGCCAGCGAATTGGCAAGTAGTGGGGCGGCCATGCCACTGGCCGTCAAAGTCCGTAAAAATTGTCGCCTTGGAAACCCAAACTTGTCCGTTGCCATCTTAGGTTTTCCCCTTTTGTCCCGTCCAATTGGATCGACTCAACGCTTGGATGCTAGGCTGTCCATTCCTGCCCGGCGCTCTGGCTAGCTTGTACCATAAGGGAGGCAGGGTTGTTCCTGCAAGTTTGTTGGTGGGGCCATTGGGAGAGAACGCCTGAGTGGTTGTCCTCCGTCCAACATGGGTTCCTTCTCTCCGAGGCAGATCGATGGACAGGCAGAAGTATCAGGAGTTGGTCGACACGTTTTTTTCCTGGAACCAGGAGGATATCGCGCAGATTTTTTCAGAACTTCTTTCGGTGGTGGCGGCCGAGCAGTCTCTGACGCCAGCTCAGATCATGAGCCAGAACTACGAGACAGCTCGTGCCAATCCAGAGATCCATAATCTTCCAGGCAACTTGAAGGATGCGAGGGATGCCATATTTCCCTATTTTTGGGGCACGGACAGTTGGAGCAATCCATTGCACCTGGAGAACGTCAAGGGACCGGCCAATCAAGCTTCCTTGATCGGCGCGATCGCCTGCTTGCTGAAGAATCCCAACCTCTGTACCGATCGCTACAGCCAACGCAGCAACGAGCTAGAGGTCAAGGCGATCACCACACTGGCCAATCTCATCTACTACCACACAGTCGACCCATGGGGAGTCTTTACGATCGGCGGCACCATCTCGAATTTCTATGGCAGCAAGATTGGATTGGAGCGGGTGGTTCCTGGCGCGATGCGGCATGGGCTGCAAGGGCACCAGGTGGTCGGGATTTGTTCCCAGGCCGGCCACTACTCCAATCAGACGATCGCTGGCTGGTTAGGGATCGGAACGGAAAATCTGATCGCCATTCCCACCGACGAATCTCTGGCCATGCGGATCGATCTACTGGAATCGACAGCCGACCGGTTGCTGGGGGAAGGGAAGAAGATCGCCTATGTGTGTGCCACCTTCGGAACCACCGACGGCTTTGGCGTCGATGAAGTACCAGCGATTCGCGACGTGATGGAAAGGCTTTGCCGTAAGCACCGCGCCACCATGCCTCAGATCCATGTCGATGCGGCCGTAGGATGGGCGATGACCATGCTGACGGATTACGATCGCGACGTGAATGCCCTTCAAATGTCCGACAACCTGCTGGCTTTGGTGGAGCGGGTGCAAGGCAAAAACGCATGGCTGCGTTCGGCTGACAGCGTGACGATCGATTTCCATAAAATGGGGCGAGGACATTACCCTTCTAGCGCTTTTATCGTCAATCGTCGCGAGGACCTGCGTTATCTGTCTCGCAGTGTCCGAGATACTCCCTACTTTTCCGACGCTGACGCGCGGCGCGATCCGGCTCTTTTCACACTGGAATGCTCCCGACCCGGGATCGGCCCCTATTCGGTCATCGCATCGCTCAATGGAATCGGGCTGCAGGGGTGGCAAATGCTGGTTGCCCGGTCGCTGGAACTGGCCAGGATGCTGAAGGATCGACTGAGCCGTCTGGAGTATTGCAAAGTGCTCAACGATGCGACGGCAGGGCCCTCGGTCAACTGGTGGGTGCTTCCCAAGGGGCGAAATGCCGAAGAAGTCTACCGACGATGGGTGCACGATGAGCTGACGGAGGAACAACGTGTGCGATACCAGCGCGAGATCCGGCAGCTGTTCGAAAAGCGAATGAAGATGATGGATCACGCCATCGACGCGAGGCTTGGGTACACCACCAACTTTGGCTTCTGTCCTCATGGACTGGAGATTCCTGCCTGGAAGGCGGTCTTTTTCAATCCGAAAACCGACGAAGCGATTGTCGATCGGATGATCCAAAGCATCGAAGAACTCTAAGAGCCGAAAGAGGGAACGGGCTAGGTCGCTTGGAATGGCTTACCCCCAACGCGAACAAGCCACCTCTAAGGTGCAGGGGCAGTTGCCTGCTGTTTCATCTGCTGAATCATCCTTTCCAGTCGGAATCGCCACGGGTCGGGTGGTACCCCAGCGGATGCCTGCAGAAGTTCCAGCGATTGAAGGGAAGCTTTGGGGTTTCCGGAGCTGGCGAGCAGTCTTGCTGCAGAGAGTTTTGCCCACCACCAGTGGGAACTGCCAGCAGGCAGTTGCTTGGCCGCCTGCACGGCCGAGGCAGCAAGGGATCCGGCCAATTTCGGATCGGCCGCCAAGGCGGGGACATCGCACCACTGCAACAGCAGCCCTCCCTTGGCTAGCGGTGGGATCGGGTACGGTTCACCTGCAACGGCCTTCTGCATGGCAATCGCTTGGGCGCGAAGCTGCTGGGAGACGGCTTGAGTGGAAAGCGGCATTCCTTGCACGGGACGACGAACAAGGAATGCCAGCCACTTGGCCATCGACGGCTCCTGCATCTTCGGTAGATCAGAGGACTCCAAGGTGGCTCGCAGCACCACACCAGCCAGTCGGTCGATCCAGGGTGATCCATCCGCGATCGTCGACCATGGCTCGATCCAGACCTCAGGGCTCTCGGTAGCCTCTGGCAATGGAGGCCGCAGGCTTCCGTCGATACTCTGCGTGATTCGACCAATCAAGTTCCATTCCGCAGACGAGCTGGGGGAGGGAACAATGGGCTGATCGAGCAGTGGCTGAAGAGCTGGATCGAGCGGGACGCCGCTGTCCCATCGACGCCACCGCAGGTCGGTTGCTACCATCGCCGCAAGTTGCCGAAAGCCGACGGGAGGAGCTGAATCGGGGGCGGAGGTAGCGATTCTTTGGATCCAACGGATTTGCAGTTGGTTCTTGCGATCTAGATCGACTGGGTTTGAATCGAATCGCGATTGATCCAGCACATCCTGGAACCTCAGGAGGCTCATCGCCCACACTTCGTCATCTCCGGGAGTTTGCTCCAGCTCTTCGATCCATAACTCCCAGGCATCCAGCATCCGATTCTGCTGCACCGTCATCTGATCGATGGCTCGACTCGCCGTGCGACGATGCGGCGATTCGGCGAATCGGCGACGATGGTCTTCCAGTCGCTCTCGCAGCTCTCGCCATCGTTCCTTCACTGCCTCCGTCTGAGGCTCTCGCTGGATCGACTGAATGCTCATCCAATCCAAATCGGCGGCCTTCGTTCGATCGTCGATCGTGGTCGCTGATTCGAGAAGCCATGCGGCGCTCTGCTGCAGCCAGCGAGCGCCATCGCGATGACGCTCGGCTTGACGAAACACCGAGGCACCCTGTCGGGTGACCTCTTCCAAGAGCTTGCGGTCCTGAAGTTCCTGGATTGCCTGGCGTGCGGAGTCGAGTGATTCGATGGCGCGATCCCATTGCTGGGCTTGCTGCCACTGAAGTGCTTCGGATCGCAGCAGCGCGACCTGGGCGTTTGAGGGAGCACCCTGGGTCAGCCAGCCTCTGGTGGTCAAGAGAGCATCCGCTCTCGCCTTCCAGAGGCTTCCGTGTTGTTGGCCGATCGCGTCACGTCGCTGGAGGAGTTGATCGAGCCACTTTTGGGGTGGTGGGGAACCAGAGTCGGACATCGCCTCCTGCTTGGCAAGTTCCAATTGGATCGCTGCAAGGTCGACCCAAGGGGACGAAAGCCCCTGCCCTTTTGCGAGTGACTCTTCCGCAGCGTCCCATCGCTTCAGCTCGATCGCCGATCGGACAAGGATCGAAGTCCAGCGCCCGCGCTGCTGTGGGCTGAGGTTGCGGTCGGCCCATCCCTTTTGCAGCGATTCCATGGCATTCCAATCCCCTAGTTCCGCCAGGCTCTCCAGGTGAATCAGTTCCAGTTCGTTCCATTGTCCCCAATCGGTTCCGATCCGTTCCTTCGCCGCCTCGCAGGAACGTCGCATCTGCTGAGCAGCGGCCAGTCGATCCGGGCTGCCAACTGGATAGCACTCGGCTTGGCAGGCGATAAGCTCGATCTCCAGCAGCCAAGATTCATTGATCCATAGTCCCCATGGCGAAGCAGGGGCTTTTCTCGCCTCCACCGCTCGGCGACTCCATTCCTGTTGCCAGCTGGGGCGAAAAGACTCCAGAAGATCCCGCCCCTGCCGGATCAACTGGAGAGTCTTCTCCCGAAAGGCGATTTGTTTGGGGCGCGTCAGATATTGGCTCAATTGCCATTTCGACAGATTCAATCGCGCGCGGACGATCGCAAGTTGGAGGGCACCCTTTAGGGAATTCGTATTCTTCAACTCCTCGCTCACCCTCCGATCGATCTGCTGCAGCATCGCATCGATCGCTTCGTCGCCGTTGGGCTGGGAATGGCTGATGGCTTCGATCCATCGGATCAGCCAGCGGGATCGCTGTGGGCTGGTGGCTGGGAACAGCCGATGGTAGGCCTCCGCCTGCTGAGCCAGAAGCTCGGCATCGCCTTTGCGGATCATTGTTTCCACGACGGCGTCGATAAGGTCGCCTGCGGGAGGTGGGGATCCGAACCAGGAACGCGATGCATGATCCGAACTCGCCGAAGGCAGATTTTGATCCTGGGCCGTCAGTGAACCAGATAGGATCGACGTGACGAATGAAAGCCAGAGAGCGAGCCGTCGGAGGGCAATGGGAGACTGGGGCTGTCGTCGCTGAGTCCGCGGCGTGCGCTGCGACTGAGGAACGCGCGTCTTGCCTATGCATCGCGTCGCGAGCTTCTCGCATTGACCTTCCATGGCATCATCCGGTCGAAATGGATCGGGAGCCGCCCGAGGGGAAGGCTCCTTGGTTCTGTCGAAAGGCCTCGTACATCCCGATCCCGGCAGCAACCGAAAGGTTCAGGCTGCGCACCGCTCCAGGCATCGGCAAACCGACCCGCTGCGTTGCATACCGCTGGTGGAGCGATTCCGGGATGCCGGACGTCTCGCTGCCGAAGACGAGGCAATCACCAATTTGGTATTTGACTTCCCAGTAGGATTGCTGAGCGAATTTCGTGAACATCCAGAACCGCCGGCCGGGCAATGCCCTTTCCAGCGATTCCCAATCATCGACGACTTCCCACTGGAGCTGGGGCCAGTAATCGAGCCCCGCACGTTTCAGTTGGCGATCCTGCAGTTGGAATCCCAGAGGCCGCACCATCCACAGTTTGGCGTTGATGGCGACGCAGCTCCTTCCGATGTTCCCGGTATTTTGTGGGATCTCTGGCTGGAAAAGGACCACATGCAGCCAAGGTTCAACGCCGCTCAACCTTCTGTCTCCGCTGGGAAGCATTTTTCATGTCGATCGCCATCCGGGAATTCCGCTGGCGTCCCTCTGAGCCCGAAGGGCGTGGCGACGAAGTTCCGGTAGGCGATAGGCCGGGCCGGGACGCAGCAGGAAGCTCAGTGTAGCGATCGATTCGTTCGGAAGCAAAACGGGTGGGACGAATCGGGCGGTTGGTTCCCCTGCAAGCGGGCGCCGCCATCATGCGATGCCATCATGCTATATTGGCAGCCACAGGCGAACTTGCGAATCGTTGGAGATGTCGCACCAGTCGTCGCCTTCCGGAAGACACGACGATCAGGTGAGTAGCGATGGCCATTCTGGTGACCTGTCCAGGGTGCATGAGTCGGTTTTCGGTAGACGATAAGTTTGCTGGGAAGTCGGGGCCGTGTCCTAAGTGCAAGAAGACGATCACCATCCCGACGAAGGCAGAGGAGGTGGTGATTCATGCGCCCGAGGCATCCGGCCCCAAGGACTCCACAGGCAAGCTGGTCCTCAAGCCAATCAAGCGTCGGGAATTCCGAGTCTCTGGGCGGTCGATGGTTGCCTGGGGCCTGGGCACCCTGGCTGCTATGGGGCTGGCGCTGGCGATGCGATGGGGGGTTACCTTACCCTGGCCTGCCTGGCTGGCGATTGCCTTCGCTCTGGCAATTCCGTTGGTGATGGCGGGCTACGAATTCCTAAGAGACGATGAACTGGCTGGCTACACCGGACGGGAGCTTTGGCAACGCACACTCATTTGCGCCGTAGCCTTCGCTGCAACATGGGGCATGTACGGATTCCTTTCCTGGTACTTCGAGAACAAATCGTTGGCAGATACCTCCGTGTTGCAGATGGCGATCTACGTGGCGGCAATGGTCGCACTGGGGACTGCGGTGTCGGTGGGGGCATTCGAACTGGAGATGGGGCAGTCGATGCTTCATTATCTTTTTTATCTAGTCATCACCTTTTTGCTTGCCTGGATCGCGGGATTGCCGATCAGTGAAGCGTTTCCTGGGAAGAAACCTTCGTCCGCTCCAGCCCCAGTAGCACCGATCGAACATCCTGCGGCTAGCGGAGAGGGTGCCAACGGAGACGGGGCCGCCATGGCACCGGCGGCGGCAGGCAACGGACCATGACTCCTGATTGGTTGGATCTTCCCGAGCTGCGGTCATGCGACAGCCCGCGTCAGGTGCTCCGGCTTCCCCCGGAGACGGATGTCCCATTGACGGATCGGGTGCGCTCTCTGATCAACACCCCTTCGTTCCATCGGCTCACCCGCATCTCCCAGCTTGGACTGGTGGCCACCGTGTATCCCGGCGCGACTCACTCGCGTTGGGAGCACTCCCTGGGGGTCTACCGACTGGGGCTTCAGGTACTCCGAGCCATCGGTGGCCTTGAGGAGATGGATCAGGCGATCACGGCGGACGAGGCGAAGGCTTTTCTGGTAGCGGCATTGTTGCACGACGTTGGGCATTGGCCATTTTGCCATCCGATCGAGGACTTGCGTTTGTCCGGCGTGCAGCCGCACGAAAGGATGGCTGAGTCGCTGTTGGACGGGGGTGAGTTCTGCGATCTGCTCCAGCAAGAGTGGCAGTTGACGCCTGCTGATGTTGCCAATGTCATTCATCCCCGCGAGGGACAGCCACGGCGACTGATTCATCGCTTGCTTTCCGGCCCGATCGATATCGACAAACTGGATTATCTAGATCGCGACAGCCTGCACGCAGGAGTCCCCTATGGAAGGCACTTCGACCGGCAGCGTTTGATCGGTGCAATGTGTCGTGGCGAAAGCCTCGACGCTTTGGCGATCACCGAGAAGGGGAAGACGGCGGCCGAGCTGATGGTGGTGGCGCGGTATGTGATGTTCAGTGAAGTCTATTGGCATTCCACCGTTCGTTCGGCGACGGCGATGTTGCAGCGTGCCGTGTTTGAACTGGGGCAGATGCGGGGCGAATCGAACCCGGATTTTGGCCGGATGCTCGCCTCCTGGAATCTGCTATCGGAAGCGGAGTGGATCGACCGATTGAGGCAGCAGGCGGACGGTAGTGTGGCGATGCCGCTGGTGGAAGGGCTTTTTGGACGCCAGCGAAGGCTGTTCAAACGGGTGGCTCAGTACCATGCCCACGAATCACCAGAGCTGCATGGCCTTTTGGCTAGGCGGCCCTACCCTCAACTGGTCCAGTGCAGCCATGCTCTCAGTCGCAGGTTGACCGCCACGCTGGGCCGGACGGTCGAACCGATCGAGGTGCTGATCGATGCGCCTCCCGTCGGCTTGGAAGTCCAGTTCCGCCTGCCAGTGAGAATGAGGGATGGAAGCTACCGTCTGCTGGGCGATCTATCGCCTCTGGTTCAGGGACTCGCCACGCAGCAGTTCGACGACATCGTCAAAAGGGTGCGAGTTTTCGTCGCCCCGCAGTGGCGCGACGCGGTTGGACGCCTGCCGCTGGCTGAACTCCTGCATCAGGCCATTGCCGACATCAAGACCTGATGGCTGGTTCGGCATTTCCCCGCGACGCAGACGGCCCCCAAGCGGCCACTCGGTGCCATGGAGAACTTCCGAAAGCACCGACGCAATCCCGCAGTGGCTCGATATGACTCAGCCTTTTATCAGGTGCGATCCCACCAAGCCGATGTCGGAGGGATTTCCGCAAGGCTAAGGTCGAGCTGGGACGATCGTTTCCGGGGAAACCGTGGTTCTGGGGATCGCTCCCGGTGCCATGGTAGAACCGCCAAGTTCTGGGGAGCCGCCTGAGGAGCTGACCCAACCGCCATCGGTAACAATGTCTCCAGAGTAATCGCCATATCCCGCCGTCTGGGGGCAGGTAGCACAACCGTCGCCACCCGCCATCAAGGCAGGATCATTGCAGGGATCCTGGGGGCCGGGCATGCCGCCGCCAAGACCGCAACCTGGAGCAAAGCATGCGTCACCGCGTGTCAGGCAGGGGAGCCATCCCTTGCCGCATCCGGTGCTCATCGCAAGAAGTAGCAGTCCACCAACCGCAACCCGTTTCATGATCGATCGTCCTCTTGAGGAATTCCGCAAACCAAAAGTCATTTCCCTTTTTCGCCGCCGCACAAACGTAGGTTGCGATACGGAAGGTGCAAACCGAAAACTCTTTTTTTTCATCCCCTTTTTTCCACACCTCGATCTTCACGCATCGGTAAAACTTCAAGCAATCGAGAGATTTGGTGGTGGATGTTGACTCGTTTGGGAGCCATGGACAGGTGAACTCGATCATGACAGTTGCGACGAATGTGCGGTTGGTAGCGGCCAAGGGTGGCGACCGCCTCCAGGTGACCCGCAGGTCGATCCTGTTCGGCTTGGGTGCTTCACTGATGGCACGACCTGCCGTTGCCGCCCCCTGCCCTCCGACCGAGGTCTGGGAAGTCAGCACGCGCCATCTGGGCTGCTGCATTCCCAAAGAGAACCCTGCGGCTCTCTGGGAGACTTACCGAAGTGAGGTGGGCGTTCCCTGGCAACAGGCCAATCTGCTGGAGTCGCTGCAAAGTCCAGTCGTTCCGGCTAACGCCAAGACGATCCTCTATGCCCACGGCAATTGGATGACCAGGGAGAATTCCAGAGGACGCATCTGGTACATCGCCCAACGGATCCGACAGCAGTACGACGGCCCCTTGCGACTGATCATGCTTTCATGGCCTTCGCAACGCGAACCCCACCCGGTGCGAGATATCCGGCAGAACGCTCAATGTGCGGACTCTCAAGCCTTTCATTTGGCCAGCTTGATGCTGCTATTCCCCTCCGGAGAGCCCCTGGGGGTGCTCGGGTTCTCCTTCGGCGGCCGCGTAGTGACTGCTGCCCTTCACCTGGTTTCCGGTGGCAAAGTGCAGCAAGGGGAATTGTCGTGGTTGGATCCAAGCAGTCGTCCGCCCGCAAGGCAGTATCGCGTGGGGCTTGTTGCACCTGCGGTTGATCGCAGTTGGTTGTCGTCCAACGGCCGCCATCATCAGGCGATGCGTGACGTCGATCAGATGGTCAATCTCTACAACTCCCAAGACCCAGTGCTGCGAAGATTCCGTTTCATCGAGTCTGGGGGATCGATCGCAGCAGGTTTTTCAGGCTTTCTGCGTCAGCAAGGTGATGCGCCCAGCACGGGGCCGCTGGCAAGCCAGCAGCGGCTAAGGCAATTCGACTGCGGCGATGCCATGGGGGTGACGCATGACGAGCGAAGCTATTACAGAGAGTGCCCCTGTTTCTCCGAAGTGGTACGCAACGTTCTTTGGCATGACGCCAGCCCTTCGATGGACGCTCCGGCACCATGACAAAGCAAGGATTGTCGACATCTGGAGAATCCTCCCACTGGGCGATGTGGGATGGCCAGTGGCTTCCGCAGGATCAAGTCCTGGTGCCCTTCGATGATCCTGGGTTGATGCATGGCGCCATCCTGGTGGAGAGGATAAGAACCTACCGCGGGATTCCCTTCCTGCAAGCATCGCACATCGCTCGAATGAAACACGGCGCACGCTACCTGGGTTGGAATTTCGAGAACCACTTGGCGGAACGGATCAAGCAGCTTCTGGAAAAAAATCGGCAGTGGGTCGCGACGCAGGGTGGAGATGTTGGAGTCGTTTTGCTGGGATTCCCGCCGACTCCCCAAGACTCCGATGCACGGATTCGGTTGCTATTGCACCTGACTCCCCTCCCCTGGCGCGATCTGTCGCGATGGTATCAACAAGGGCTGTCGCTTTGGTTCAGCGACATGAGGGCGACCGATCATGGTACATGGCCGGTGTGGCTCAAGTCGCGTAGTCGTCTCAATTACTACCATGCCGATCGGCAGGTCCATTTGGCCGGTAAAGACGGCGTCGCGTTACTGACCCAGGCCGACAGCATGGTTGCCGATACCTCGATCGCCAATCTGCTGGTATGCACCGAAGAGGGATCCTGGGTCACGCCCTCTTGGGGTGCTGGCGTGATCGGAATCACCCTACTTTGGATTTTGGAGCGATCGGGGGAGATGGGGCAAAGCATCTCGGTGGAACCAGTGAGCCGAAGGACCGTGGAGCGGGCGCGCGAGTTGTGGTTATGCGGCACAACGGCGGGCCTCTGTCACGTGTCGACTCTTCAAGGCAGGCCATGCCAACTCCCTGCCAAGGATAGCCGGATGTGGACATTTCGCCAGAATTGGTTTGATTGGGTCGGAACCGACTTTGTCGCCGACGCACTTCGCATCTCTGCTGGCTAAGCCATCCACGGAAGGCAATCACCCTGTTCAGGAATACTTTTTGTGGGATGCGATGCCCGACAAGTGGCGTGAAGGAGGGGAAGGATGAGCGACGCGAAGACTCGCCCCACCGACCAATCGGTGGAAGCTTTTCTGTCTTCAGTGGAGGACCCAGCCAAGCTAGCGGACTGCCGTCAGCTGGTATCGATCATGTCCAAAGTCACCAAAAGTTCCCCGGTCCTTTGGGGCGATAGCTTGGTTGGCTTTGGCGTCTATCATTACCGATACGCATCGGGCCATGAGGGAGACTGGCCGCTGACTGCATTTGCTCCGCGCAAACAGGGGCTGGCAATCTACTTGAACTGCAGCCTGGAGTCGGAAGGGGAATTGCTGCAAAGACTAGGAAAGTTCAAGCATGGAAAATCCTGCCTGAACGTTCGGAGTCTGGAGGACATCGACCTGAAAGTTCTGACGCAGCTGATTCGAAATTCCGTCAGCTCATTGAAGAAGCAGTATGGGAGCTGAAATGGCGTCTTACGTGCCGCGCGGGGCGGCCGGATCTTATTAGCCGACTGGCGCAAGACGCGTTGATTTCAAAACCGACCTGATCGCCGGCTCCCTGGCATCCGTCGATTCGTCAGGTTTAAAGGCTTGATTCGTACTCGTCCCCAGCATCGCGGTACTCGTCCCCGATTCGATCCTCAAGTATCTCAGTGGTTCGTTGGATTCGTCAAATCAGGATCGATTCGGTCCGCTTTGGATCCGATATTGCTACGCCGATTCCATCGATCGTCAATCGCATCGCAAACCGCAATGCATCGTCCATCGCAGCGCATTCCAATGCCGTTGCAAGGAGTCTAAGTCGTTGCATTGAGAATGCGAGCGACTGTTCTGTCGAGCCATTCGGTCAAACGATTCGATCGGAAGCCATGCGATCAAGGGCTTTTCTTGTCGAGGCAATGAGCGATCTGACGGACAGCTTGGCGCAGACGATTCTCGTTTTCGACCAAGGCCAGGCGCAGATACCCCTCTCCTGCAGGTCCGAACCCGCTACCTGGACTGACGGCAACATCTCCTTTTTCCAGGAGGTGCATAGCGAAGTCGATCGTGTTCATGCGGCTGGCCCATGGTTCGGGAACCTTAGCCCAGACGAACATCCCGGCCTTTGGAGGGATGGCTTCCCAACCCAGTCGATGGAGTCCATCGCAGAGCACGTTGCGGCGTCCTTGGTAGATCTGCGACTGCTTCTCAACCGATGCCTCGGTATCCCGCAGCGCGACGATCGCCGCGATTTGAATCGCCTGGAACATCCCGTAGTCATAGTAGCCTTTGATCGTCGCCAGACCGCGGATCATCTCGGAATTGCCAGCGCAGAAACCGACGCGCCAGCCTGCCATGTTGTATCCCTTGCTCATCGTCGTAAATTCCACACCCACCTCTTTGGCTCCCGGAGCGGCGAGGAAACTGGGGGGCTGGTAACCGTCGAAGGCAACGTCGGCGTAAGCGAAATCGCTGATCACCATGAATCCGTATCGCCGAGCCAATTTGACGACTTCGACAAAGAACTCAGGATGGACGGTCACGGTGGAAGGATTGTGCGGGTAGTTGATGATCAGTAGCTTAGGTCTGGGATGGAAGTGCTGGCAGGTGTAGGCGATGTTCGACAGGAACTTCTCCGAGTCAGCGACTTCCAGAGCGACGACGTTGCCGGCCGCCAGTGCAACTCCATACATGTGGACGGGGAAATAAGGAGATGGGATCATCGCGGTATCACCCGGCCCCATCAAGGAAAGGCACATGTGGCTGAAGCCTTCCTTGCTACCCAGGCAGACAATCGCCTCGGTTTCCGGGTCTAGCCGAACGCCATACTTGCGGAGGTATTTGCTGGTCAGTTCCCTGCGGAGATTCAGCAATCCATTGCTTTTGCTGTAGCCATGATTGCGTACATCGTTGGCCGCCTCCGTCAGCTTCTCGATCACGATCGGATCGGGCGGTTCGGAAGGGTTGCCCATACCTAAGTCGATGACATCCTGGCCTGCCCGCCGCTTCTGGTAGAGCAGATTGTTGATCCGTCCGAAAAGGTAGGGCGGCAAGCGATGAACCCGGGACGCGAACTCGACATGCACCGGGGGATCGGCACCCACTTCCGCATCGGAATCCGAACCTCTCATATCCATCGCAGCACCCGCTCTCACCAGTTTTGTGTTTCAGTCACCCCATCAACAGGATAAAGGGGAACCGTGGTTTTGGTCTAGAGATCTCCGCCCCGGTTTATTTTGCCACCAGTCGCTCGCGCATCGCCACAACTAGGTCAGCGGCTTGTTGGGCGTCGGATGCCATGGCGGTCAAATGCCCCATTTTTCTTCCGGCTATGGCTTTTTCCTTGCCGTACAGGTGCAACCAGCAGGCAGAGCTTTCCAAGCACCGGTTCCAAGCGGGGGGTTGGTCACTTTGCCACAGTTCGCCAAGAAGATTGGCCATCGCTGCAGGTTGCAAAAGCTGGGTATCTCCTAGAGGGAGATTGCAAATCGCGCGGACCTGTTGTTCAAACTGGCTGGTCAGGCAGGCATTGATGGTCAGGTGCCCAGAGTTGTGGGGGCGAGGGGCCAGTTCATTGACCATGACGGTACCGGACGAATCGATGAAGAATTCAACACAAAGGAGCCCGTCCAGGCTCAGTAGCTCGACCACCTTCAGCGCCAACTCCTGGGCCTCACCCGCTGCTTGGTTCCAGATGGTTGGAACAGGAGCCTGGGTGATGTCGAGGATGTGGTTTCGGTGAGTGTTCAGAAAAGTCGGATAGCAGGCAGTTTCCCCTGAGGGATTGCGAGCCACCAAGACGGAGACTTCTGCCGCAAGGTCGATCCGCTTTTCGGCGATCCACTGGTCACCTCCCATCGCTTGGAGGACGGTATCCGCATCGTCGATCGATTCGATCAGTCGCTGGCCTTTTCCGTCGTATCCCATGGTGGCGGTCTTGAGGATGAAAGGAGTCCCTAGCAGCTTGGCAGCTACCTTCATATCCTCCGGCTTTTGTACGGGATGAAAAGGCGTCACTTCGATTCCCGCCTGCTGAAGTGTCTGCTTTTCACGAATGCGATGTTGAGAAATCTCCAGTGCCCTTGCACCAGGGCGGACCGGTGCGAATCGGAGGGCTGTCTGCACCACCGACAGCGGGATGTTCTCTGACTCCAGCGTCACGCAGTCGACTCGTTTGGCGAAACGTTCCACGGCATCCAGGTCATCCCAGGGGGCGACCACTTCCCAGTCGGCTGCCTGGGAGGCTGGGCCTCCCGACTCCTGGCAGAACACGCCGACATGGTATCCCATGCGCTGTGCGGCGTGCGCGAACATACGTCCCAGCTGACCTCCTCCCAGCACTCCCAGGGTGCTCCCCGGAAGAATTGTCTCTTGTGCCGAACTTGGGTGGGGGCTTGCCATCTTAGATCCTGTCTTCTTCCCATTCCGACTGTGCCATCACCTGCTCGGTCTGTTCCTTCTGAAACTGTTCGACCTTGGATCGCAGGGTCGCATCACCCAGTGCCAGGATCCTGGCGGCAAGAATCGCTGCGTTCTTCGCCCCAGCAGCTCCGATCGCCAGGGTGCCCACCGGAATTCCGCCCGGCATCTGAACGATGCTCAGCAGCGAATCGAGTCCCTGCAGCGTGCGGCTTTGAACAGGAACCCCGAGGACAGGCAGGGAGGTGCAGGAAGCGACCATGCCAGGCAGATGCGCCGCTCCTCCAGCTCCCGCAATCAAAACCTGGAGGCCGCGTTCGGCAGCGGTGGTGGCGTACTGAATCATCCAGTGCGGGGTGCGATGCGCTGAAACGACGCGCCGTTCGTAGTGGATGCCGAAGTGATCCAGCATGGCGCACGCTTCCCTCATCGTCTCCCAGTCCGACCGGGATCCCATGATCACGCCAACCCTCGGGATTGGATTGGTTACCATCAGACAAACTCCTTAGGATGAGCGATTCGATCTGCGGTTCGTGCCATCGGTCTGCAATTGTCCGATCCGATCAGGCGAACGGCCAGTCGGCTGCCAGGGCGGTGCGTTGAGCTTCGATTACCTGTGCGATTCCGAGCTTTGCCAAAGCCAGCAGGTCGGCAAGCTGTTGATCATCGAAAGTCGCTTCCTCCCCTGTTCCCTGCAATTCGATGAATCGCCTACTGCCGGTCATGACGACGTTCATGTCGACCTGGGCATCGACGTCCAGTTGGTAGTCGAGATCTAGCCTGGGGATTCCATCGCAGATGCCAACACTGATGGCGGCGACGGAGTCTTTCAGAGGGTAGGCGTCGCGTCCCACGTGGCCAAAGTCATTCTTCAAGGCATCGACCAGAGCGATCAAGGCACCACTGATGCTGGCGGTGCGGGTTCCGCCATCCGCTTGCAGCACATCGCAGTCGACGACCAGGGAGCGTTCGCCAAGTTTCTCCAAATCCGCAACCGCTCGTAGCGATCTGCCAATCAGCCGCTGGATTTCCGTGGTCCGGCCATCGATCTTTCCTTGCCGTTCTCTAGCCTTCCGCGGCGAGGTGCTGCCAGGAAGCATATTGTACTCGGCCGTGATCCATCCTTTTCCCTTGCCTGCGAGCCAAGGTGGAACACTTGGTTCCAGCGATGCGGTGCACAGAACCACCGTCTGGCCGCTGCGATAGAGCACGCTTCCGGGGGCGGTGCGAGTGAATGATCGCTCGATTTCGATTGGGCGGATGACCTGTTGGGGCATGGACGGAGTGCCTTGAGGAGGGCGAGAGGGGAAGGACAGATCAGCCAGTTGCCGAATCGGGGAGGGGGCGCGCCAGCCAACCCATATGACGGCCGATCCAAAGCAGTAGACCTTTTTGGAGGTGCATTCGATTTCCGGCCTGAGCGATCACAAGACTGGCGGGGGAATCGATCACGTCGTCGGTGATTTCTTCTCCTCTGCGAGCCGGAAGGCAATGCATGACTCGGGCGGAACTTGGAGCTAGTTGCATCAGTTTGCGGTTGACCTGCAGTGGGGTGAACGCTTGGCGTCGAACCTGAGTCTCTGCCTCCTGGCCCATGCTGGTCCAGACGTCCGTGTAGACGAAGTCGGCCTCGCGGAGCGCTGCTTTAGGGTCTTCCGTCTGGACGAGGTCTGCTTGCGGCAAATGGCTTTTCAGCTCCTCGATCCAATCGGCATCGAGGAAGTAGTTGGCAGCGCCCAGGATACGGAACCGCATCCCTGCGCCGCAGGCTGCGACGGCCAGGGAACGGCAGACATTGTTGGCGTCGCCGATGAAGGTCACTTGCCGTCCGCGAAGGTCTTGGCCAAGCACCTCCTGCATCGTGAAAATGTCTGACAGCGCCTGGCAGGGATGCGACCTGTCGGTCAGTCCATTGACGACCGGCATCACATCGTAACTGGCAAGCTCGATCACCGTCTGGTGATCGAATGTGCGGCAGACGACGGCGTCGCAGTACTCGGCGAGAACGCGGATGAAGTCCGAGACTGATTCCCGCGTCTGCCATCCTACATCCTGGCTTAAATAGATCGCGCTTCCTCCCAGTTGGACCATGCCGGCTTCAAAGCTCAAGCGCGTCCTCAGGCTAGGCTTCTCAAAAAGGAGCGCCAGGGATCGGCCAGCGAGCCATGGTGTGCGATCTCCTGACTGCCAGTTCCTCTTCAGCCAATGCGCAAGGGTTAAAATTTCCTGCGATGGCTTCACACCCAACTGCAGCATGCTTAATACGTGGCGCATCGTTTCTCTCCTGTCTGCGCGGGACCCTCTGCATGGCTTCTCAAGCCCCCTGCAGATGGCTCTCCGCAGACGCCTGAGCTCGTTCGATCGACGTTCGAAGGATCTCCATCCCTCGCTCGATCTGATCCCGGCGCAGCGTCATCGCCGGGAGTAATCTGAGGACATTCTGTTGAACACAATTGATCAGCAGGCCATTGCGGAGGCATTCGGCCACGATCGGGTTTCCGTCGCATTCCAATTCGATTCCGATCATCAGGCCGACTTGGCGCACTTCCCGAACCAGATCGCATTGCTCCGCCAACGGTTCCAGTAGTTCGCTGAACAGCTGAGCGTTGGCGCGGCATGCATCCAGCAGTCCTTCCTCTTCGATCGCTTCCAGAAAAGCGATTCCTGCTGCAGCCGAGATCGGGTTGCCACCAAATGTTGACGCGTGCATTCCAGGCCTCAGGCTGCCTGCGATCGAATCTCGAGCAATCATCGCACCCCCGGCGAGTCCGCCGCAGAGGCTCTTGGCCAGCGTGACCACATCGGGCTGCACACCAAAAGTGCGGAACGCGAACCAATCGCCTGTCCGCCCACATCCGCTCTGGACTTCATCCAACATCAGCAGCAGGTCATGTCGGTCACACAGTTGCCGCAATCCGATCAGAAAGTCGCGATCGGCGATCCGGATCCCGCCTTCTCCCTGGATCGGTTCCAACAGGATCGCCGCCGTCTCATCGTCGATCCGCTGCGCCACGGCATCCAGGTCGTTGAAGGGGCAGTACTGGAATCCGGCCACCATGGGCCCAAGCCCTTCGTGGTATTTGGGCTGTGCGGTGGCCGCTAAGGCACCCAGCGTCCGGCCGTGGAAACCACCTGTGAAGGTGATGATCTTGTAACGCTGGGGACCACAATGCAACCTAGCCAGTTTAATCGCCGCCTCGTTCGCCTCCGCCCCGCTGTTGCAGAAGAAAACTTTGCCGGGAAATGCACGTTGGACCAGCTTGCCTGCCCAGATTCCCTGCTGACGGGTGTGCCACGTGTTGGGGACGTGGATCAGTTGCTCCACCGCCCCTTGCACGGCCGACACAATTTTGGGGTGGCAATGCCCGAGCAGATTGCATCCCCAACCGGGGAAGAAGTCGAGAAACTCCCGTTGCGTATCATCCCACACCTGAGAACCGCTACCGCGCACTAACGTCAGTGGCATGCGACGATAATTGGCCACCACGTAGCGATCGAACAGTTCCAGTGTCGTCATCGACTCTAGGTTCGGCTCATCCATCGGATTCTCCCTTTGGCCGGTTTGCGGAGGTGTAGCTCCAAGCCAGCTCAGCCACGACTTCGGACCAGTTCGGTTCCGACCCCTGCGGTCGTGAAAATCTCCAGCAGCAGGGAATGTCGCAGTCGGCCATCGATGATGTGGACTTTCCCGACGCCTCGGTCGAGAGTTGCTAGGCAGGCTTCGACCTTCGGGATCATTCCTGCGTCGATGATTCCATCCCGAATGAGTTGTCGGGCTTCCTCGGCGGTCAGCGAATGGATGACCGTCGATGGATCCTTTTTGTCGCGTCGCACGCCGTTGACGTCACTGACAAAAACCAGTTTCTCTGCCCCCAGTGCCTCCGCGACGGCCATGGCAGCGGTATCGGCGTTGACGTTGTACTGTTGACCTTGGGCATCGACCGCCAGCGAAGGAATCACGGGAATCTGTTCGGTGTAGGTTAGTGCATTGATGCTGCGCACATCGACCTGTGTCACCTTACCGACAAATCCCAGATCGATCGGTTCGCTGCCCGGTTCCACCAGCAGCATCTTTTCACCGGCGAGCACCTGCGTGGTGGAGGGGCTCAGGTTCATCGCTCGCCCCCCCAACCGCTCAATCGATGCTGTCAGATCCTCATTGATCTGTTTCCCCAACACCTGCTCAACAATTCCGAGGGTGGCTACGTCGGTGACGCGTCGACCTTTGACCCAAACCGGTTCGATCTTTGCCTCCTCCATCGCACGATTGATCGATGGCCCGCCTCCATGGACGATCACCGGGCGCATCCCGACCGATTCCATGAAGATGATGTCCAGGAGGATATGGTCGATGGCGACACGATCCTCCATGAGGCTACCGCCCAGTTTGATCACCGTGGTTTTTCCGCGGAATCGACGGATCCAACCCATCGCTTCGATCAGGATGTCGGCTTTGGCGATCGCATCCCGTTCGTTCACTCGATCGTTCACTTGTGCCCCTCCTTTTCCGCCCTGGGCAAGACCTTTCGAATTCGTTTTCAATTCGGCGATCTATTTCCAAGGCGGGCTTCTACCCCACAAAGGTTTCACTGCTGCGGCATAGTCTTTGGAAAACAAAAAACGGCGCCTTCCACCAGGGAGGACGCCGTGCGTGTTGACCGTGTTGTTCTGTTTTTCAACGATCCTGCGATGGCGACCCCTACCAAGCGAAGTGGGCAAAGGCCTTGTTGGCTTCGGCCATGCGATGCGTATTCTCACGCTTGGTGATGGCGGCACCTTCCCGCTTGTAGGCTGCCACCAGCTCGTCGGCCAACTTCATGTAGGTGGCACGGCCCTTCTTCTCGCGAACCGAACCGAGAATCCAGCGGAATGCCAGCGACTGCTGCCGGTTCCGGTTGACTTGCATCGGAACTTGATAGGACGCCCCACCGACTCGCTTCGATCGGACTTCAATGTGCGGCTTGACGTTCTCTACCGCCTGCTCAAACACCTCAATCGGCGGGCGATCTTTGATCCGGTTGCCAATCTCTTCCAAGGCATCGTAGAAGACCCCTTGAGCCACCGACTTCTTGCCGTCCCACATGAGGCAGTTGATGAACTTGGAGGCGAGAAGCGACTGATGACGAGGATCGGGACGAAGCGTCGTGCGGCTGGCGGTGATCTTACCCATGATTCGGTCGTTCGGCTCTTGCTTTTGGTTGAAAACGGAACAGGTTCTAAGCAACTTTAGTGACAGCGGGAATGCAAGTTCCCCGAAGCCAATTCATCAGCCCTTCTTCGCGCCGTAGCGGCTTCGCGACTGTTTGCGGTCCTTGACTCCCAGGGTGTCACGGCTTCCGCGAACCACCTGGTAACGAACCCCGGGAAGGTCGCGAATACGACCACCACGCACCAGCACAATCGAGTGTTCCTGAAGGTTGTGCCCTTCACCAGGAATGTAAACCGTCACTTCCTTGCCGTTGCTCAATCGCACTCGAGTGATCTTCCGAAGAGCCGAATTCGGCTTCTTGGGGGTCATCGTGCGAACCTGAAGGCAAACACCCTGCTTCTGAGGGCACTTGTCGAGCACCGGGCTTTTGGTCGAACGGCGCTGCACCACTCGGTTGCGTCGAATCAACTGATTGATCGTTGGCATAAGCTTCCTTCGGCAACTACGGTCTAGTCAAAATGTTCAAATCGATGGAATCTGATTCGGAGCAATCGAGCCCGTTTCGGGGCGAATCATTCCGCTGGGACTTCGAACCACCCACCCAACAACGTTCGGTCAACCGATAAACCATCAGTTTCCCTTGCGGCTCTCGGCGGGGGATCGTTCGTTTCCTGTGCAGTACCAGAGGTGGGAGTCGAACCCACACGCCCTTGCGGGCACAGGATTTTGAATCCAGCGCGTCTGCCATTCCGCCACTCTGGCCCCGTCAAGCCATCCTTCCGGATGCCCAATCCAGGGAATCCATCAGTTTATCGCTGAAGCGGGGATCCCAGCAAGGGCTTTTGCCTCTTTTTTTCTCCGCCACTACCCGGCCACTGCCCCTGGTACCGGGGGCCATTCATGCAGGCTATCCATCGGCGATTTCGGCCAAAATGGGCCAGGAAACTGGTCGAAAACTGGTAAACTGGCCAATGTGCTCCATCGCCGGGAATCAACCCGGTAAGGTATCTCCGTCAGTGAAGTCCGGTACAGGATTCCGCCCATGCGATTCCGCTCGATCCTTTCCTTTACGGCGTTTCGAATGCTGTTTCTGCTTTTCGCCATGCTGCTGCAAGCGACGGTTTTGGGGGAGGGTCCGATTCGCATTTCCCTCTGGCCTGGCGTACCGCCTGGGGATGCCGGTAAGCAGTTTCCGCCGGAAGTCGATGACGCGATCGCCAAGCCATCGCCTGTCGCCGGTCAGCCGATTCAGAGGATCGCCAACGTCAGCCAACCGGAATTGATCGTCTATCCGGCTGCCGATCGCCAAACGCCAGGCCCTGCCGTGGTGATCTGTCCAGGGGGTGCCTACCAGATTCTTGCACTCGATCTGGAAGGGACCGAGGTCGCCAAGTGGCTCCAGTCACTGGGCATCACTGCCATCGTGCTCAAGTACCGCGTGCCCGCCAGGGATCCCAACCGTCGGTGGGAGGCAGCATTGCAGGATGCCCAGCGTGCGATGAGACTGGTGCGTTTCCGAGCCCAGGAGTGGATGATCGATCCGCAGCGCGTCGGCATTCTCGGCTTCTCCGCTGGCGGCGACGCTGCCGCACGCACCATGCTCACGCTAGAGGCGCAGTACGAATCGATCGATGCTACCGATCAATTGCCGATGACCCCCAACCTCGGAATCCTGGTGTACCCAGCTTACCTAGTCGAAGGCGATCCGCTGCAGCTTCGAAAAGACCTCGAGGTCACACCCCAGTCGCCTCCGGCTTTCCTGGTGCATGCCCTCGACGATCCGGTGGTGATGGAAAGCAGCGTGCAGTTGTTCTCCGCCTATCGAAAGGTCAAAGTACCAGCCGAACTGCATATCTTCGATCGCGGCGGTCACGGTTACGGACTTCGGCCGACCGAAGCGCCAGTGACTCGCTGGAGTCAAGCTTGCGAGAGGTGGATGGAGCGGCAAGGATGGGTTGCATCGAAGCCGGACTGACCCCGGAACAGAGTTTCGATCGGTTCCTGCGAATGTGGATTCGACAACGTCCTGGAAGGATCGAGGCGGCTGGACATGATGTGCAAGGCTGAGATCCTAGCCATAGAGCGGGGCCCCGACGATCGACTGAGGTATCTGGTTTTGATCGTCGCTTTCGCGATCGCTTGCTGGTTGCTCCATTCCTCCCCCTTGATCGCTCAATCGCCAGCGATCGTTGGCGAGGAATCGACGCGCAACCTCGCCATCCTGCCGCTCGAGGGGCGTCAAAAGAATCTCCTAGCGGGTGGAACTGCAGAAGCCAACGAGATCGCTGCCACGTGGCTGGCGAAAGCGGAGCAACATCGAGACGCCGGGAGGTTACCTGCCGCCTACCGATCGCTGTGGTTTGCATGGGCCCAGCAGCCCGACCTATTGGAGATCCAAAAGCTGCTGCGCGACGATCTGGAGGGCTGGGGAGTCAGGAAGGTGCAGTCCCGCAGCAATCTTCCGCAGCCCTCGCTCCAGTGGCCAGCCGGTTCCTACACGCGGATCGAGACGCCCCACTTTGATATCCTCAGTCAGGCACCTTCGCAGGTTTCTGGGCAAATTGCGGAAGCGGCCGAGGAGACGCTGTTGCTTTGGAAGCAGATCTACCCAGAGGCTTGGTTGACACTCGAAGCTCTCAAGAATCGTTGGCAGAATGAAGGTGCTGCGCGGAATGCCAATCCGGCTCGGAACCCGATGCGCGTGGTGATCTGCCGGGACGCAGCCAGTTACCAAAAACTGTTAGCACAGATCGACCCGAGGGTCTCGCTTTCCACCGGATATTATCACCCTGGAAGCCGGCAGACGATTCTCTTTTGGTCGCCTCCCGAATCGCTTGCTACACTCCGCCACGAATTGACGCATCAGTTTTTTCAAGAGGCAGGGCACTGGAACATTCGCTTCGACCCCAACGAGAGTCCTGGCGTGTGGGCGATCGAAGGGGCCGCGATGTTTCTGGAATCGGCAACGCCCAGATCCAAGGGGCGTAGTCGAGTCGTCGAGTGTGGCGGTTGGGATGCCGATCGTCTGCAGCCGGCGCGCTACCGAAGGTTTCTGGGAAAACTTTGGATCCCTATCGATCAGTTGCATCAGGCCACAGGAAAGACGCTTCAAGGAATGGAAGATCTTCCCGCTTGGTACAGTCATTCGGCAGGGCTCTCGCAGTGGATGTTGGAGGCCTCGCCGGAAAGCAGTAGCGACTGGATCGATTACCTACGGAGCGTCTACGAAGCGGACCAACCAGACCCCGAAGAGCTTAGGCCACAGGGAAAGCAACTAGGCTCGCTAGAGGCTGGCTACGATCGCTTCCTTGAGGTTTCCGCAGAGCAGGTCGCCAGACGATTGGGAGGTAGCGGTCGCCGTTCCGTGGTCCTCTCGCTCCAGTCGGATGTCACCAGTTCACTGTTCTCCGGTTGGTCTGAGGAGGCGAGGGATCTACAGTGGCTCGATCTATCTGGAACTCAGGTGGACGATACGCTGTTCGCGACGTCGGGTGCGAGTTGGTCGGTGGAGCGATTGGGGTTGGAGCGGACGAAGGTCGGCGACTTGGGGCTTCAAGCGATCGCAAAGATCCATCGACTTCGGGAGCTAGATCTATCCCATTGCTCCATCACCGATCAAGGTGTGGCCAGCCTTGTGGGTCACATGCGTTTGGAGACCCTGTGGCTGACCGATTGTCCGATCACCGACGACGCTGTCGAATCGCTGGTGCGTCTCCCCAAGCTGAAGGAAATTCATCTCGAGGGAACCGGGGTCAGCGACCAAGCGCGCGATCGGTTGATGGAATTGCTTGCCAGACGCAAACGCCGTTGACGCGATCATGCATGCAAGGTGTCCAGGACTTTGGCCGGAGGGGGAGGGAGGATGGAGCGAGAGGGGATCGATCCGGAGGGATGGCTGGAGCATTTCATCTGGGAGCCAGAGGTGGGAAGTACCAACGACCATGCTAGGCAGTGGTTGGAAATGCACCCACAGGTGGATGGTCCGTTGCTGGTGGTGGCCGACCGACAGACTGCCGGACGTGGAAGAGGCGCCCATCGATGGTGGTCGCCAGAGGGCTGCCTGATGGCCTCGGTCGGTTGGAATCTTGCCCCCACACCTCGCAGACCAGAAGATCGATCGCAGTGGGGGCTGATCGTGGGGCTGGCGGCGGCTGAAGCGATCACCCCGGTCGTCCGGCCGGGCGTTGGACTGAAATGGCCCAATGACCTTTATCTTCAAGGGCGAAAGGTGGCTGGGATTCTCGTGGAGTCGCAGGGGCGAGGAGATCTGGTGATCGGGATCGGAGTCAACGTGTCGGTCGACTTCGAGAAGGCTCCAGAGGAGGTTCGAGAGCGAGCGATCAGTTTGCAGCCGTGCCTTTCCCAGCCTGTCGACCGTTGCCAGATTCTCGAGCGATTCCTTCGCTGCCTAGACCATACCATTCGCCATTGGCAGACCGACCCCGACTTCCTCTTTCAATCCTGGCAAAACTATTGCTTGCTGCGAGGCAAGAAGATCCGCGTCGAAGAGCTAAATCGGACCACCGAAGGACGCTGTTTGGGGATCGATCCCCACGGGCGATTGATGGTGCAGCCGGACTTTGGCGAGCCGATTTCGGTTCTGTCGGGGACGATTCTCCCGATGGAACCACTCGACAGAGTCGCTCTTCCCGGAATACTGTAGGAGCGGCTGGTGACGACCTGATGGCACGAAGCTGGAGCAGGCAGCTGGCCACCGCTCAGTTCTTGGAAGGTTATTTTGATGCCCTCAAAGCGATTGCTGGTCACCGCCGCTCTTCCCTACGCCAATGGTCCGATCCATCTGGGGCATTTGGTGGAATCGATCCAGACCGACATTTTTGTTCGCTTCCAGCGGCTGCAGGGGAGGGAGTTGCTGTTCGTCTGCGCGGACGACACGCACGGCACGGCGATCATGATGCGCGCCAGGCAGGAAGGGCGGAGCGAAGAGGCGTTGATCGAAGAAATGAGCCGCCGGCACCAGTCGGATTTCGCCGCCTTTTCGATCAGCTTCGATCACTATGGAAGCACCCACTCGGAAGAGAATCGGCAGCTGTGCCATCGCTTCTGGAAGTCGATGAGGGATGCAGGCAGGGTGGTCCAGCGGGATGTGGTGCAGCTGTACGATCCTCAGGCGGGTACATTCCTTGCCGATCGATTCGTCAAAGGGACCTGTCCCAAATGCGGAAGCCCCGATCAGTTCGGCGATAACTGCGTCAAATGCAACGCCACCTACAACGCTTCGGAGTTGATCGATCCGGTCAGCAAACTATCGGGGGCGACTCCCGAAGTGCGCAGTGCTCCTCACTGGTTTATCGAACTGGAGCCGCTGCGCGAGACGCTGGAGGCGTGGATTGGCCAGTCAGGGGCCCTCCAGCCCGAAGTGGCCAATTATCTGAAAGGAAATTTCCTCGCCGAGACGCTCAAGGATTGGGACGTTTCGCGGCCAGCTCCTTATTTTGGTTTCGAGATTCCCGATGCACCGGGTCATTACTGGTACGTCTGGTTCGATGCGCCGATTGGCTACATCGCCAGCACCTCGCAGTGGTGCCAAGCCAACGGCCAGACTTGGGAGCGATGGTGGGACTCCGAGGAATCCGAAGTGCACCACTTCATCGGGAAGGATATCACCTACTTCCATACCCTCTTCTGGCCAGGCATGCTGCACACCGCTGGTTTGCCACTTCCCTCGCAGGTCCATATCCATGGATTCTTGACGGTGGGTGGAGAGAAGATGTCCAAGAGCGCCGGCACCTTGGTGAAAGCGGCTACCTATCTCGATCATTTGGATCCTTCTTATCTGCGTTACTACTACGCCAGCAAGTTGGGCCCCGGCCTGGACGACCTCGATCTGAATCTGGAAGAGTTTGTGCTGAAGGTCAACGCTGACGTTGTCAACAAGGTGGTCAACCTCGCCAGCCGTACCGCACGATTCGCTCATGCGACTGGCCTTTCGACGATCTATCCGCATGATGGCGGGCTTTTTCAGGCGGCCGCGAGGGCCGGGGAGTCGATCGCACAGGCTTACAGCGAAGGGGATACGGCCAAGGCGATGCGATTGGTGATGGAACTGGCTGATCAGGCAAACCCTTTTGTTGAGAATGCCAAACCATGGCAGCTTCAGAAAGACCCTTCGGAACAGCAGAGACTGCAAGATGTCTGCACCATCGCGCTGAACCTCTTCCGGCAACTGGCCGTCTACTTGGCACCGGTTTTGCCGAAGTTGGCCGAGCAATGCGGTACACTGTTGGGAGATCCCATTGTTGCTTGGTCCCAAAGCCAACAACCGCTAGTCGGTACCCCTGTCGCCCCTTTTGAACACCTGATGCAACGCGTGACGCGCGAGAAAGTCGACGCCATGATGGAACAGAGTGCCCAGGAAGCTCAGCAAGAAAAGCCCGCCGATTCCCCCGCTATCTCGGTCGATAGCGACCAGTATCTTAGTGCCGAACCGTTGGCGGAGACTTGCACGATCGACGACTTTGCTAAGGTCGATCTGCGGGTCGCCAGAGTCCTGAGTGCGGAACAGGTCCCCGAGGCCAGAAAACTGCTCAAATTGACCGTAAGCTTGGGGGGAGATCATGTGCGGACCGTCTTCGCTGGGATCAAAGCGGCTTACGAACCGGAAGCGCTGGTGGGGAGGTTGGTGGTGATTGTCGCCAATCTGCAGCCGCGGCAGATGAAATTCGGTCTCAGCGAGGGGATGGTCACCGCCGCAGGTGCCGGTGGGGCCGAAGTCTTCTTGTTGGCCGTCGACTCGGGTGCCGCTCCCGGCATGCGAGTCCACTAGAAGTCGTCCCGTCATTCGCTAGCTCCACGCAACCCAAGAGCCACCCTTCGATGGATCAGAAATCCCTGCCGATCGTCCAGCAGTCTCCCTCGTGCAGCCAACCGAACCTTGAGCAGATCGAGCGATCGGGGGTGAAGGGGCGATATGCCTTTGTCAGTCTCGGTTGCCCCAAGAACCTAGTCGACAGCGAGAAGATGCTGGGGGTGCTGCAGCAGGATGGATACCAACTGACCGCCGATGTCGAAGGGAGTGACTTTGTCGTCATCAATACTTGCGCATTCATCGACAGCGCACGAAAAGAATCGATGTCGGCCATCGATCAGATGCTGGAACTGAAAAAGCAGGGGAAGATCAAGGGCGTCCTTGTTTCGGGCTGTTTGGCCGAGCGACAGCGGGAAGCGCTGCTGGAGGCGAGACCTGAGATCGATGGGCTGATCGGTGTCTTTGGTCGTGAAGAAATCAGCCATATGGCCGATCGCATTTTAGGTGGCATCGAGGAACAGCGGACGGTGTTTCGACCAGCACCGATCCGTGCGCTGCCTGATGACCATCGCGTGCGCGTCACCCCACGGCACTTCGCCTACCTGAAGATCTCCGAAGGCTGCGACCGCCTGTGTACGTTCTGCGCCATCCCCAAGATGCGAGGCAAACATGCCAGCAAGCCGATGCCGCTGATTCTCGACGAAGCGAAGGAGTTAATTGCATCGGGAGTACGGGAATTGATTGTGGTGGCGCAAGATACCACCTACTACGGGATCGATTCCCATGGTCAGTCGCAGCTTCGGATTCTACTGGAGCAACTGGACCAACTCGAAGGGCTCGATTGGATCCGGCTGATGTATTTTTATCCGATGCACATCGACCAGCCGCTGATCGACTCCATCGCTTCTGCCAAGCATATTGTTCCCTACATCGACATCCCTCTGCAGCATATCAACGACACGATGCTTCGCCGCATGTCGCGCCGCGTCGATCGATCCCAGACCGAGTCGCTGCTGGAGAAACTGCGAGCCGGGATTCCGAACTTGGTACTGCGAACCACCTTCATCGCGGGATTCCCCGGGGAGACGGACGAGCAGTTCGAGGAATTGGCGGAGTTTATCGAGAAGACTAGGTTCGAGCGATTGGGAGTCTTCACCTATTCACTGGAACCGGACACGCCGGCGGCCAAGCTGGATGGCCACCTGCCGGAGCGAATCAAGAAGGAACGACGCAATCATTTGATGGCGATCCAGCAGCAGCAGGCATTCGAGTTTTGTGATTCCCGTCTGAGCTCCAGGCAAGATGTGCTGATCGATCGGCAGGTGGACGCTCGGAAGGGAATCTGGGCGGGGCGATCCAAGGCCGATGCACCGGATGTTGATGCCCTGGTTTACGTCACCGCACAACCCGAACAAAAAGTGACGATCGGGAGTTTGGTGACCTGCGAAATTGTTGGTCACGAACAGTACGATGCTTTGGCTGTCCCAATCGCCGAAGCGCGGTAGGTTGCAACGCCTTGCAGAGAGAACAGCGAGCCATCCATGTCGATCTTTTCGCCTTCGACTTCCAACTGGAATGTTCCCAACGCGTTGTCGATCGTTCGCTTGTTGTTGGCTATCTGCGTCTGCTATTGGTTGGAAAAATCTCAGTTCCTGTTGGCTCTTGTAGGTTTCATCGTCGCTGTTTCTACCGACTGGATCGACGGTTATTGGGCCAGACGATTTCAGCAGGTCACCAAGCTAGGGCGCATCCTCGATCCCTTTGTGGATAAGGTGATTATTGCGGGAGCGATGATTGGGCTGGCACGTTTTCCAGAGAGTGGTCTGGCCCCATGGATGGCAACGCTTGTGGTTGGGAGGGAACTGCTGGTAACTAGCTTGAGAGGGATGGTCGAGGGAAAGGGAGGAGACTTTTCCGCGAAGACCCTTGGCAAGTGGAAGATGGTCGCTCAATGTGCAGCGGTGATTGCCTGCCTGGCAAGCCTGCTGAAGTGGATCGACTTTCCTGGTTGGCCTGCGGTTCGTACCACCATCATCGGCTTGGCGATTCTGTTGACCGTGGTTTCGGCCATCCAGTACGTGCAGATCGCCCTCAAGGGAAACCACGCCCCAGATCAGAAGGCAGGTTAACCCGCTTCTTGTGGCAGGCCGTCCCGGCCATGTATCTCTCCGTGATGAGCGGTGAATGATTTGCGAGGGGGAGACGCCCGTGGCACGTGGTGAGGTGGGATGCATCACCGTGGCATGTCCGTCCCGACCATGCGGACTGCTTGATTGCAGTGTGGGTGAGTGTGATCCGGGAATTTCTTTTCCCTAAGGAGCCAGTTTCCACTGGATCGCCATTTCCTGAGCCATCTTGGCGGATTTGGAATCAGGAGCTTGCTCCTCGATCGACCGGAGCAGGACGCTGAGTTTGCGCCGAAGTTCTTTAGGCACCGACTCGATCAAGGCAGGGGGCAGTGTTCCATCGGTGCTGCCGGCTTGCAGAGCGATGGTCTGGACGATTTCCTGAGCGTCGCTGAGTTGCTGTGCCGCTCGGAGAGCTTTCTGGAAGGCTGCATCTTTCTTCCACTGCTTGGCCATCTTCGTCGCCTCCATCCCAATCGGTCCGCCGCGAAAACTTGCTTCCGCGCGCTGCAGCATCTCCCATGCTGCGATCGGATCCTCATTCTGAAGTTGGACCGCTTGATCGATCAGTTTGCGGCCATGCGAGGTCAGGCGTTCGACGACGTACGCGGCTTCGCTTGCCGTCTGTGAGTCTTTGGAGTCACTGAAGCCCTGTGCCTTTTTCAGTGCCTTGCCAAACTGGCTCTCATCACGAAGCCATGTATTGAATGCTTCCAGTTTTTCAAGCCTTTTCCCGTTCAGGATGACGGCAGGGGCGCTGGCCACTGCTTGCCTCAGTAGCGGTTCCAATTTGAATGGAGATCCACGGTAGATGCATTTTCCCGTGTGATCAAAGAGCATGCAGTGCGGAATCCCGACAAAGTCGTTCCCATTGGCAACTCGGGCCTTGGTGAAGATGGGGAACGTCACCCCCAGCCTCGCCACCGCGTCACGGACCTGCTGATCTTCCGCATCCTGCACATGCGCCCCCAGCACCACCAGACCCATCGGCGCCAGTTCCTTGTGGATGCGATCCAGCTTAGGCATGCTGGCTAGGCATGGGGGGCACTGAATGCCCCAGAATTCCACGAGAACGACGCGATTGTCCAGCCAGCCTTGAGGTGGTTTCTCACCAAAAATCGACTCACCCGTCCGGATATCGGAGGTAGACAGGTTCATGTTGAAACCATCTTGTTGCGCTGTCAGCGGCCTAGCGAAGATCAGCATGGCGGCGAAGGCTAGCCCAATCCAGGTGAATGATGGCAGGGGATTCCAGCGTGTCATGATGGTTCGCGAAACTTCTACCATGGAACGGGAATCTCTGGGTGGTCCGTAAGCTGACGAGCGACCAATTGGCTTTGGCGCTCAACAGTCCTAGAGTACCAAGATGTTCAGGGACCGAATACCGTCCGCCAATCGTTCTTCATGTCGACCACAGTCCAACCTCGCCTCCTTGCCTCCTGAATCGCCTCGACCAGTTTCCCGCTGCTCTTGGGCATTGCATCATAGGCGTACTCCCGCTGGTCATCGGTGTGGTGGACGATCATTCCGAATGATGGTCTGGAATTACCTAGGGTTGTGTACTGCAACATCGCCAGATCGCCATCACTGTTGCCAAAGCAGGCGATGGGTCGCCGGCCGATGAACTGCTGGATCCCCACCGGTTTTCCCTCTTTGTCATCGATGAAAAGGTGATCCAGCGTCTTGATGAGTTGAGGGACACCGTCGCGAAGTTCCCACTGGGTGCGGGAAGTCGATCCGACGACTTGTTCTGGTGGAATTCCATAAACTTCCTCCGACCAGACCCGCATGAAATCAGCGCCGCCGCCGGAGACAATGAAGGTCTTGAAGCCATGGCTGCGAAGCAGTGTGAGCACTTCCTGCATCGGGCGGTAGGTCAGGGAGGTGTAGGGCTGTGAGAAGCGAGGATGCTTCGCGGTTTTCAGCCACGCCCTTACATCGGCCTCAAATTGCTCCACAGTCATTCCTGCGTGTGTCAGGGCGACGATGCGGAGCAGTCCTTCGTGTCGGGGACCTTCCAAAAGCTTTCCAAAGTCACCTGCTATGGCCGCCTGAACCATGGGGTCGGTAGCCAGCTTCGGATCCGCAGCGGCTTTGGCTTGGACTCGATCGAGAGCAAAGGCAAGTTGGAAAGGCATTGGATTCTCTGGCCACAGCGTTCCGTCGTTGTCGAAGACGGCAATCCTTTCGGGCTGTGGTACAAAATCTGTCGATCCCTCGCGGGTGACTCGTTCAACAAACTCCAGCAGCGACTTCTTAGCTGGTCCATCATTCCAGCTGGCGAGAGCCTCCTGCGCCGTTGCGGAAGGTGCCACAAGAAGCCAACCGATCAGAAGCAGCAGAAGCCGACTGGGATTCCTCGCGACATGAAGGAGGAAACGAAGGGAAATCACCTCACACGAAAATTGCCGCATCATTTTTTTGAGGCTCCAATGCCCTGTCTCTGAAGTGGAAGGTCGTTGTGATGAAGGGGGTATTGTCTGGCAACAAACTTCCGATCTGCAATCCTTCGCTGCCCGAAAGGGCAACTGTGCCGCCTTGCTCGCAAGGTCGCTCGGCGTCCATCCAAGCAGGCTCAGGCGAGAATCTCGCGAATCACCTGCTGCTGCTCGACCCCCGTCAGCCGTTGCTCCAGCCCCTGGAATGGGAAGATCAAGCGTTCGTGATCGATCCCCAGGCAGTGAAGGAGGGTGGCGTTGATGTCGTGAATCGCCGCCGGACGATCGACGATGTTGTAGCTGAAATCATCGGTGGTTCCGTACTCGATACCACCCCGGATACCGCCGCCTGCCATCCACATGGTGAAGCATTTGGGGTGATGGTCCCGACCGTAGTTCTCCTTGGTCAGTCCTCCTTGGCAGTAGACAGTGCGTCCAAACTCTCCACCCCAAACCACTAGCGTTTGGTCCAGCAGTCCCCGTTGCCTCAAATCACGCAGCAATCCGGCCGATGCCTGATCGACGTCTCGGCACTGTGCTGGAAGGTCACCGGCAATATTGCCGTGCTGATCCCATCCTCGATGCAAAATCTGGACGACGCGCACACCGCGTTCGACCATGCGACGAGCGAGGATGGCACTGGCTGCAAACGTCCCCGGCTTGGTGACGTCGGGACCATAGAGATCGAGCACCGACTGGGGTTCCTCCTTCAAGTCGACCAGTTCCGGGACGCTTCCCTGCATTCGGTAAGCCATCTCATACTGAGCGATTCGCGTCTGGATCTCGGGGTCCCGCCATTGCTCGAAACGGTGTTGGTTGAGCTGCGAGAGGGTGTTGAGCATCGATCGGCGGTCGGCCGACGAAACGCCCTCTGGGTTCTGCAGATAGAGTACCGGATCAGGGCCGCTTCGGAGTGCGACGCCGGTGAATCGAGTCGGCAGGAAACCGCTCGACCACATCCGAGTGAAAAGGGCTTGCGCCGGTGCGGTGGCGCTCCAACTAGGGGTCAGGACGACAAAGGCGGGGAGATTGTTGCTTTCGCTTCCCAATCCATAGGCCAACCAAGATCCCAGGCTAGCCTTCCCAGGAACTTCGGTGCCCGTCATCACAAAGGTGCAAGCTGGATCGTGATTGATGGCGTTGGTGTGGACCGTCTTGATGACCGCCAGTTCATCGACCAGTGAAGCGGTGTGGGGTAGCAGTTCGCTGACCCAACGCCCGCATTGGCCATGCTGCTGGAAACGGAATTTGCTGGGGGCAACAGGCAGTCGTTTCTGTCCACTGGTCATGGTGGTGATTCGCTGGCCCTGCCGGATGGAATCGGGCAAATCCTTGTCGAACTGCTCGGCCAGCGTTGGTTTGTAATCCCAAAGATCCAACTGGCTGGGACCACCATTCATATGCAGATAGATAATCGACTTGGCCTTAGGGGGATGGTGCGGAAGGCCTGCTAGCGGGGGATGGACTTGGGCCGCTCTGTTGATCTGTGCGTCATCGCCGCGGGCAGCGCCATCTTGCAAGGAGGCCAGCGCGATCGATCCCATGGCAAGCCCCGACGATCGAAAGAAACTTCTTCGCAGCAGGGCTTGCCTTGCGGCATCCTTCCGATCTCCGGCCTGTTCTATGCGATTCATACGATGATTCCCTGTTCCAGAAGCCTATCGGCGTTCTCAGTTCCGCGTGATCGTTTCGTCTAGATTCAGCACGAGATTGGAGGCCAGCGTCCAGACCGCCACATCCAGGGTAGGAAGCGAACGGTCCGGCCAACGCTGCCCTGCGCTCGCGATTTTCGAAGCTTCTTCCGGTGCCGCCGCCAGTCGAGTTTTTGTTTCCTCAAGAAACTTCGACAATGCGTCTCTTTCAAACATATCAGGTTGCCTTGCCAGCACCCGTTCGAACAGCAGGTCTACGCGTCGATCGGGGTTTTGAATTGTTTCTTTGACAATCTGTTCGGCCAAGCATCGAGAAGCCTCGAAATGCTGCACGTCATTGAGCAGTTGGAGAGCCTGCAGCGGAGTATTGCTTCGCTCGCGCCGCGTGCAAAAGGTTTCTCGATTGGGAGCGTCAAAGTTGGTCATGAAGGGAGGTGGAGCGGTTCGCTTGACATACGCGTAGATGCTCCTTCGATAAAGAACATCGCCATGCTCCTGGAGGTAATAGCGAGTGTTCGAGTCTCCGTAGCCAACAGGCTCCCAGATGCTGGGGGGCTGATAGCCGCGAAATCCTGGACCGCCGATCTGTCGATTCAGTAGTCCGCTGACCGCCAAGGTGTTGTCCCGAATCTGCTCGGCATCCAGCCTTAGCCGAGGACCACGCGACAGATAACGATTCGCGGGGTCCTTCTGCGTCAGTTCCGCCGTCACCGTTCCGTCCCTGCGAAACGTCTCCGTCAACACCATGGAGCGCAGCAGTTCCCGCACATTCCATCCACTCTGGATGAAGTTCGAAGCCATCGCATCAAGCAGTTCGGGATGGGTGGGAGGGGTGCCTTGAATTCCAAAGTCATCGGAAGTCAGGACGATACCAGTGCCGAAAATCTGCTGCCAGAATCGATTGACTGCAACGCGAGCGGTCAGGGGGTTGTTGGGGGCAGTGATCCACTGCGCAAGATCCAATCGATTCAGACGTCTTTGCGGCTCTTGGGTAGCGATCGCCGGAAGAAACGCCATGCCACCTGGTTCCACCGGCTCCCCTTTGGCATCGTACTGTCCGCGAAGCATCACATGAGCCTGGCGAGGCGGATCGCGATCTTTGTAGATCATCGTGCCAGGGATCGAATCCTCCAAGATGGCTCGCCGCACCTGCAATCGTTCGATGCGACTTCGCAGTTGGCGTATTGGTTCAGGGACTTCGTCAGAGACCCAACTGAAGAAATATTGCTTGACCGACTCCAGTTGGGCTTTCCCCGGCTCGGAATCAGGACCTTGCTGGATGGCCTGGAGCAATGGGCCCTCTGCCAAAGGCACTGTCTTCCCCTTCTGGAGGTGCCACCAAGCGGTCCAGTCGCGTCTCCAGTGGTGTTCTGGGGCTTGCTGACCGGTGATCGCAAGGCCATCCCACCAAGCGATCCCTCCGAACACTCCTAGCTGGAGTTCCTGCACCAGGGCACCGGCAGTCAGTCCCTCGGCTGGGAGGCTGATCAGCTGCCAGTGACCGGCGGCGGGAAGTTGGCCTGCATACTGATTGGGGCTGGCCCCGATTTTCTCTCCTGCTGCTGCGTCCTTTCCCCAAAACCAGCGGCGATTCCCTTTTTCGGTGCGGACTTCCAGGAAGGCCACATCAGGCGGTTCGTCGGCATCGGTCTTCAGCCACACTTGGATCGTTGCGGCGTCGAGGATCCAACGAGGCACCGTGCCGCCGCTGATCACCTGCTCCAGCCGATCGCCGAATTCAGTCACGATCGCCCGTAGCCCTACGGGCACCGTGGCATCTCCCTCGGTCCAAACCGCTGCGTTGCGACTGGTGTTTCGCTGAGTGGCACCCATGGGCAGTTGATCGTCGATCCAGAGCTGGGTGGCGGGGCGCGGTCCGCCGGTCGAAACGGCATCGACCTGCTGGGACCAGCGTCCTGCCACCTGCCCAAGTTGCTGGATGCTCTCTGCAATCTCCTGATCCAGCTTTAGCAAATCGGCCTTCTGCTCAGCGGTTGGGAGTTTGATGAAGGGTGCGGTGGTCTGGATATTGCCATCCATCGCCGGATCGGCATTGCTGTAGAAGAACGAGTAGATCGAATAGAATTCTCGAGTCGTCAGAGGGTCGTACTTGTGGTCGTGGCAGACCGCGCAGCCTCCGGTCAGCCCCAGCCAGGCTTGGATCGTGGTGCTGGCGCGGTCGACTGCGTAACGAAAGAGAAATTCGTCTTCGATCGCGCCGCCTTCGGAGGTCGTTACGTTGCACCGATTGAAACCCGTAGCGACTAGTTGATCCAGAGTTGGATCGGGGAGTAGGTCGCCCGCCAACTGCTCGATCGTGAATCGGTCGAAGGGGAGATTCTGCTGAAATGCACGAATCACCCAATCCCGATAAGGCCAGATCCGTCGGTCGTTATCCAAGTGAAGCCCGTGGGTATCTCCGTACCTAGCGACATCCAGCCAATGCCTCGCCATCTCTTCACCGTAGTGGGGCGAGTCCATATAGTGGTCGACCCACTTGGCGTAGTGGGCGTCGCTGGGGTCCTCGGCAAACTTCTTCGCATCCTCGGGATCGGGTGGCAGCCCCGTGAGCGCGAAAGCCAAGCGACGGATCTGGATGCGAGGGTCGGCTCTGCCCTGAACCGGCAACCCACGCCGGACCGCTTCCTCCTGGATCCAGCGATCGATCTGTTGCGTCAGCGATGAACTAGGATCCTGTGAGGCTGGCTTGTTGATCGGTTCAAACGCCCAGTGGTTCTGAAACGTCCCGCCTTGCTCGATCCATTCCTTGATCTTCTCCCTTTCCTCGACCGACAGTTGGCGCGCCGAATCGGGTGGCGGCATGACAAGTTCGGGATCGGAGGAGTCGATGCGTTGCCACAGTAGACTAGCGGCAGGGTCCCCTGCGGCGATTACCATGCCCGAATCTCTGGGGGCCGTCACGCTGGATTGATCGTCCAGTCGAAGATCGGCTTGGCGATGATTGGCGTCCTGTCCGTGGCACTTCAGGCATGCCGCGGCCAAAATCGGACGGATGTCTCGGTTGAACTCAACGGAATCGCTAGCCGAGGTTGATTGGACCACGCACTGAAGCACGCAAGGAACCAAGCACAGGACCAAAGCAACGGTCCTCTTTCGTTGGAATGCACCAGCCATCCGCATCTCCGATCGCTCGCAGAATTTCTTCTCCCGGAACTGACCCTAGTGTACCCCAGGTGCCGTGCAGTGTCAGGAAACCAAAGGCGATCGATTTTCACCAGCTTCCCGTAGGAGTACTGCCACCGCTGGTGATCGATGGCATCTGCTCTTTGGAAATCTCTCAATAGGCCGGAAACCAATTTGGTACGCCCCCGTATGGCTTGCCCTAGTTGGGTATCTCACGGAGGCACAAAGGCACCGAGGGGGATTGGAAGGCTCGCAAATCGCATATCGATTTCCGCATCCCCGTGTCCTCAGTGCCTCTGTGAGACGATCTGCTTCGGCGGGAAACCAATTTGGTACGCCCCCGTATGGCTTGCCCTAGTTGGGTATCTCACGGAGGCACAAAGGCACTGAGGGGGATTGGAAGGCTCGCAAATCGCATATCGATTTCCGCATCTCCGTGTCCTCAGTGCCTCTGTGAGACGATCTGCTTCGAGCGGAAACCAATTAGGTACACCCCCGTATGGCTTGCCCTAGTTGGGTATCTCACGGAGGCACGAAGGCACCGAGTGGGATTGGGATGCTCACAAATCGCTTTTCGTGTTCCGCATCTCCGTGTCCTCAGTGCCTCTGTGAGAGGCTTTAGACTCGCTAGGGAGCAGCGAACCGGCAATGGGTGACGCGAGAACGGCCATCGGAGTGCTAGATGGCGAGACAGTCTTAATCGAGCGGATGGTCGAAGAGCCAGATTCGGGATCGGACGGATCGAGCGATATAGCACTCGCGATGCGCCTCCTGGTGGAGGCTGGTCAGGGCGATGGCATCGGGTGCGGGCCCGTCGAATCCTACTGTGGGGGCAAGGCGAATGTCACTGAGCCATGGTTTGCCTTGGGTATCCTTGGTCAATACTCCCTCTGCGTGATCGACGTAGGAGATGACCTTCCAGGGGACGTGTCGAGCGACCCAGAGGAACGCCATCATGTGGCAGCTGGCGATCGCGCCGACCATCGCCAGTTCGGGGTCGATCGCTTTGGGATCAGACCAGGGGACCGGGATCACCAAGTGAGACGACGATGCAGGAAGGGATGAGGATTCGTCCCAATGCCAATGATGAAGTCGACTGAAGCGTCGATCGAGCGACGTTTGGGGGGAACCCTCCCATCGAATGGCGATCTGGTGCCTAGAGCGGCGTGAGAATCTCGTTTCCCAGCTTTCCGCCGACGGTTGGTGTGGGTCCATCGAGGCTCCCGTCTTGGCGAGGAAAGGTCGCACCCGATGAAACCCATCGCCATCGGGGCATCGGGGTGGGCTTAGAACTCGGCCGATCCTGGGTAACGTGGGAAGGGAATCACATCGCGGATATTCGTCATTCCAGTGATGAACTGCACGGCGCGTTCCAGCCCCAGTCCGAAACCGGAGTGAGGCACGGTGCCGTATTTCCGCAGCTCTAGGTACCACCAATAGTCCTTTTCCGAAAGTCCCATTTCCTGCATTCGCTGCTGAAGGACTTCCAGGCGTTCTTCCCTCTGGCTTCCGCCGATGATTTCACCGACGCCGGGGACCAGCACATCCATCGCACGCACCGTTTTTCCATCCTCATTGCGGCGCATATAAAACGACTTGATGGCGGCCGGGTAGTCGAAAAGGATGACGGGGCCTTGGATGTGTTGTTCGGTCAGAAAGCGTTCATGCTCTGCCTGCAAGTCACTGCCCCAGGCGACTGGGTAATCGAACTTCTGGCCACTGCGGGAAAGGATATCGATGGCTTCGGTGTAGGGGAGCCTAACGAAGTCCTTGTCGAGAACCGCCTGAAGCCTCTGGAGCAGCCCATTTTCCACCCACTGGTCGAAGAAAGCCATGTCTTCCTCGCAGTCGTTGAGCACATCGCGCACCATCCGTTTGAGATAAGCTTCGGCTAGCTGCATGTTGTCGGAAAGTTCGTAGAAGGCCATCTCCGGTTCAATCATCCAAAACTCGGCCAGATGACGACTGGTGTTGGAATTCTCTGCGCGGAAGGTGGGGCCGAAGGTGTAGATCTTGCTGAGCGCGGTGGCGTAGATTTCCCCTTCCAGTTGGCCGCTGACGGTGAGGAAGGCTGAACGTCCGAAGAAATCCTGGCTGTAGTCGACGCGTCCATCCGCCATGGGTAATTTGTCCATCGGTAGCGTGGTCACCCGGAACATCTGTCCGGCACCCTCACAGTCGCTGGCGGTGATGATGGGGGTGTGGATGTAGAAAAAACCATTGTCCTGGAAGAACTGATGGGTCGAATAGCTGATGCGGTTGCGCACGCGTGCGACGGCAGAGATGGTGTTGGTGCGAGGGCGAAGGTGAGCCCATTCGCGTAGTTTCTCTAGGGTGTGTCGTTTCTTCTGGAGAGGATATTCCTGGGGGTCTGCATGCCCCGTCACCACCACGCTGCTGGCCTTCAGTTCGGTCGCCTGCTTGCCCCCTTGGCTGGCGACGACTTCCCCTGCCACCTTGACGCTGCTACCGACGGAAAGCTGCAGGATCTCCGATTCGTAGTTGGGCAGCGATTGGTCAGCGATGGCTTGGATGTTGCCCAGGCAGCTACCGTCGTTGATCTCAAGAAAACTGAAGCCGCCTTTGCTGTCTCGCCTGGTACGGACCCAGCCCCGGACTTCCACCTGCTTCCCGATGGCTTGTTCGTGTCGAGCCTGAGAGACGGAGAACCAAGGAAAGTCGGCCATAGTGCAAATCCCCTCTAGGTCCGGTGCATGTTGCATGGTCCTCGACGATTTGAGCCGAGGACTGTCGCTAATCTACCCGCTGGTCGCTGCATTTCGTATCATGACGAAGAATGTTTGGCGAGTCCATCTACGGAATCTTATGGTCAGGATTACCTTCATGCTCGATTTTTTCAGGGGTGGCCTCGGTGTTCGCCAGGGCTTTCTCACGCTTTGTGCTCTCGCGTTGCTGGGGACTGGCGGATGGGTGGGGGCCGAACCACCGCCTGGGGGCAAGCTGACGGCATTCGATGCGTACATCGCCAAGCCGGATGCAAGCTATCGCTGGGAGGTGGCCAAGACGATCGATTCGGGGAACCTGAAAGGGGCGATGATTCGATTGACGTCCCAGACATGGCGCACCACCGAGGATGTCGACAAGCCACTCTGGGAGCATTGGTTGACCGTCGCCATTCCCGCTGAAGTGAAGACCGACCGTGTCTTTCTTTTTATTGGAGGTGGAAGCCATGACCCCAACCCTCCCAAGGGGATCGATACCATTATCTCCACGATCGCTCAATCGACAGGCAGCATCGTCGCGGAACTGAAGAACATCCCGAATCAGCCTTTGGTATTCCATCAGGATGGTACGGAGCGGAAAGAGGATGACTTGATCGGGTATTGCTGGTCGCAGTTTCTGGAGTCGGGGGACCCGACTTGGCTGCCAAGGTTTCCGATGGCCAAAAGCGTCGTGCGGGCGATGGACTGCATCGAAGAGTTCACCAAGTCCGAGGCGGGGGGAAAGCATGCCGTCAGCCGATTCATCGTCGGCGGTGGATCGAAGCGCGGCTGGACGACATGGATGAGCGGTGCGGCGGATGACCGCATCGAGGCGATTGTGCCGATCGTGATCGATGTCGCCAACGCAGGTCCTTCGCTGAGACATCATGCCGAAGTGTATGGTTTCTGGTCCGAAGCGATCGGGAACTACTACCAGCACAACATCTTGCAGCGATTCGACCATCCTCGCATGAAGGATTTGTACGCGTTGGTCGACCCGTACTCCTACCGCGATCGATTGACGCTGCCCAAGTACATCGTCAACGCCAGCGGCGACCAGTTTTTCGTCCCGGATTCTTCGCAGTTCTATTACGACGAACTGAAGGGTCAAAAATTGCTTCGGTATGTTCCCAATGCCGATCACGGGCTGAAGAACTCGGATGCCGTCCAAAGTGTTGCGGCGTTCCACGAAGCCGTTTTTGCGAAGAAAGAGCTTCCGGAGTATTCCTGGAAGTTTCTGGACAATGGAGCGATCGAGGTGCGGCCCAGCGGCCGGCCTTTGTCGGTAACACTTTGGCGAGCCAACAACCCGAAGGCTCGCGATTTCCGGCTCATGACGGTCGGCCCTGCCTTCCAGCCAACGGTGCTTTCGCCACAGGCCGATGGCAGCTATTTAGCACCTCCGCCATCCGACCAGCCCGGCTGGACCGCATCGTTTGTGGAGCTGACCTATGATCTGGAATGCGTCTATCCACTGAAAGTGTCGACCGGGGTCTTGGTGACTCCTAAGGAAAAACCGTTCGCCGGGATCAACTTGGTCGAAGTCCCCTACGAACCACTGATGGAGAAAAAGGACCCCGTCGGCAAGTGATGGACCGATCGACTCGCATGACGCATGGAAGTTTTTTCTCGGTGCAGACAGAATCGACAAAGGATGAATTGGAATGTCGTTGCAGATTTATATCTCGGGTAACTTCTATGCCAAAGAAGATGCGAAGATCAGCGTCTACGATCATGGACTGCTGTATGGGGATGGCATCTTTGAGGGGATGCGGGCTTACTCGGGAACGGTGTTCCGATTGAAGGAGCATCTGGAGCGACTTTACCAGTCGGCTCGCGCGATCCACTTGACGATTCCCATCGATCCGAAGGCGATGGAGAAGGCCGTCTATGCGACGCTGCAGAAGAACGCACTTGCCGATGCATACATCCGCTTGGTGGTGACGCGAGGGGCGGGATCCCTGGGCCTGGACCCGAACCGCACCAGTGATCCCCAGGTGATCGTCATCGCCGACAAGATCTCCCTTTACCCAGAGGAGTACTACAGCAAGGGATTGGAGATTGTGACAGCGAGCACCATTCGCAATCACCCTGCGGCACTCAATCCCCGCATCAAGTCGCTCAATTACCTCAACAACATCATGGCCAAGATCGAAGGACTGAAGGCTGGATGTATCGAAGCGCTGATGCTGAATCATCAAGGAGAAGTTGCCGAGTGCACTGGCGACAATCTCTTCATCATCCAGAAAGGTGTCCTGCGGACCCCTTCGATCCACTCGGGCATTCTGGAGGGGATCACCCGCAATGCGGTGCTGGAACTGGCTTCCCAACTCGGTATCCCATCGGAAGAATGCACGCTCAGTCGGCACGATATCTACATCGCAGACGAGTGTTTCTTGACCGGAAGCGCCGCCGAAGTGATTCCGGTGGTGAAACTGGATGACCGACCGATCGGAGATGGTGCCGTTGGACCAGTCACCAAACAACTGCTAGAAGCATTCCACAAACTGGTGCGATCGAATCCTACGTGAGTCAACGGATGGCGATTTACCGACGGTGAACGTTTTATTTGACTCAAAAAGGTCATTCAAGGAGCCGAAGGCGATGGCGATCAAGACCACTCAAAGCACCAACCGATTGCGGTTCATTCCTTTGGCCTTCGGATCGCTGCTTGCCAGTTGGATCGTTTGCGCCGCAGACCTCCCCTCGGCAGTCGGGCAGGAAAAAATTGAGCAATTACCCGAGGCTGGTTCGGTCGAGGAGCAGCGGGAAGATCTAGAGATAGGGGGCGTCAACAGGACAAAGTACATGGGGCGTCGTATCGCCGACACCATGGGCTATCTGGGAGCTCCCTGGCTGATTCGTGAGACTCGCGAGCTGGAAGAGAATCCCACGGTCGTGCTCGAACAACTGGGGCTCAAGCCGGGGATGTCCGTCTGCGATCTCGGATGCGGCAACGGCTTCTACACCCTGCTGATGGCTCAAAAAGTTGGACCGACCGGCAAAGTTTACGCGGTCGATATCCAGCCGGAGATGCTACAGCTGCTCAGCCGAAGAGCTGTGGAAGCCAAGATCGATCAGATCGATATGATCCACAGCACGGTGAAAGATGCCAAATTGCCGGAGGGGAAGGTCGACTTGCTCTTGTTGGTCGACGTCTATCACGAGTTCTCTCATCCCGAGGAGATGCTGGCTTCGATCCGCAAAAGTCTCTCGCCCGAGGGAGTAATCGCCCTCGTGGAGTTTCGTGGGGAGGATCCGCGGGTTCCCATCAAGCCGCTGCATAAAATGACCAAAAAGCAGATCCTGAAAGAGTATCAGGCGAATGGTTTTCGCTTGGTGCGTGAATTCGATGGCCTTCCGATCCAGCACCTGATGTTTTTTGGAATCGACGAAACATGGAAGCCTGCCGACAAAGATACGAATCGCTAATCTCCTGGGCCGCATGCCTGCTGACGATGCCGATGACGCTCTTCAGCTGGGCCATGCCGGATCTTCTGGGCCAGGATGCAGCTTCCCAAGCCATCGACGCGGCAATTCAAGCCGGGGATCTCCATCAAGCGATTTCCAACGTCCGCAAATTGCCTCTGGAACAACGGCTCGACTGGATCGACCCACTCTGGAATCATTGGCAATCCAGCTCAAACTCTTTGTCTCAATCCGATTCCTCCGCTTCGACTGGGGGAGGTGATGCGGGACCGCCTCCGGCAATGGGCGGTGCTGCTGGTGCCGATTTTCAGTCGTTGATTCAGCTCATCACCAGCACCGTGGAAGCGAACTGGGAGGCCGACGGCGGGACCGACACCATTCAGCAGTTCGCCAGCGGTGTTTGGATCGATCCCCAAGGTGTGATGATGGAATCTGTCCTCAGACCCGCCTCCCTGGACGATCCGTCGCCATCGAAACATCTTTCCATGCAATCGATCGCCCCTTGGCTGAAAGATTCCAACTTGCGCTGGGTATCGCTGACGGCGTTGGCGGAGCGGCAGAGGGCGGATGGGTTTGGCGACCAGATGGAACGAGCGGGCGGCGATCTGCTGGGGGGGCTGGCTAGGATCGAGTGGGTGCTCTGGGATCCTCAGCATCAGCAGTGGCTGCTAGGAGGCCCTGCAGGTGGCTATCAATTGGATTCCATGGGAAGGATGCGGCGTCCTGAGGATGGGATGGAGCCGTTTCCAGCAAGATTGCTTTGGGACCTCGCTCCGGTCATCGAGAAACAGGCCGGTCCCTTCGGCTGCTCCATCGATCCCGATCCCCAGGCGTTGGTGCGCGCCAGCCGACTGGCTTCGCGGCCCGAGACACGTCAATTGCTTGCGCGATCTCCTGACCTAGTTCGCGACCAACTGATCGAAGCCTTGGGCCGACAAGTCGTCAGCCTTCGACTGCTTCCTGAGAAGTCGACGACGGGCCTGGATCTTCTCATCGCCGATCGACACATGAAGCGCGTCGGTTTAGGGCTGGAAGCCATGCCCGATGGGATGAAGGATTACTTCGAGTGGTCTGGACATCATCGCCGAATCCCTTCCCAAAGCTTGGTGCGGTGGTGGTTTACCCTATCCTCCAGCGCCATCGTTCGCTCCCCAGATGGGCACGCGTTCCGCATCCCCGATCAGTCTCTTCAGGTGCTTAGCGATCATGAGTTTCTGGATGCGACAGGTCAGCGAACTTCCAGTCAGAGCGAAGATATTGCAGGCAAATCGTTCGCCAGAGACTTCACGAAGCACTTTCGGGAATTGTGTCGCATGCATCGTTGTTATGGTCGGATCCAGCAAGTGTTCGATGCAGCGCTGGTGCTGGAAGTCATTCGCCGAAGTCCTCAGGGGACGAAGCTCATGGAGCAACTGGTGCAGCAGCAGCCGACCCAACTGACACAGCCGGTTCGATTCACGCCGACCATCGGGGCTGAGGAGGCGGTCGGCAAGCAGCATGTGGTGATTGTCAGCGGTGGCGTGCAGGTCGATCCAGCGCGAGCTAAGGTGATCCCTGCGGCGGCCGATTGGAAGGAACCGCAGCGCCCCCGCTTGGAGTCGCCTTTCAGTCGCAATACTCCATGGTACCTGGATTGAATCAGCGCCAAAGGTAGAAGAGCCACTGAGCGGTTTCGGCGCGATCCCACTGGCGAGGTCGGCGGACCTGAGTGCCGAGCCATCGACCGATCTGCTTGGCCGATTGGATCCAAAGATCGTTGGTCGGCGACTGCTGTCGGCGATCGATATCGTGGACCAACGACTGTGGGTCGGAGATGGATGTCGCCATTCGGAAGCTTGGCAGGCTGGCGGGCAAGGTCAGGTGCCATCGATCGGTGAGCGGATACTCCACCCAAGGAAGCGATGCGATTTTCGAGACGGGTAGCTGGTAATGCCAGGGCATCGGTAGGCGGTGGATGTTCTGGATCGATGGCAATTGGTCGAGAGTTGGGATCTGGCCTTCGGTTTGCCGATTGCCTGATGTGCACCGCTCCCACAATCGACGCATTTTCTGGAGAATCGTCGAGGCAGGGCGATTGCGAAGGACTGGCCTAGCGATCGGGCTGGGTGGCGTTCCCTGGTCGGGCTGTGCGCAGGCGACCATGCCGCTTTCGGAACGGAGTGTCTCAACCGTCGGAGCGACCGCCCTTGGATTCATCTCCATCTCAGGCTCGGCGATGGCGGGCGCAGGGACCGATGGTGATGGCTGGGGAGTTGCGGACGGGGCGACAGGTGCGATTGGCTCTTCTCTTTTCTCGCTGGGGGCAGGAGCGGCTCCTTCATCCGGTGGTGCGACGAGTCGAGGCGAGTCGCTTGCCTCTGCCTCTTCTTGGCTGGAAGATTCTCTCTGCGGCTGGGAGGGTACCGAGTTTTCCGGAGTCGGACTGGGGGCGTCGTACGATCGATACTCTTCTTTGAGCCGGAAGGGGGGTTCGCTTGGCTGCTCTCCCTTGCCAGGTTCTTTCTGGGATTCGGTTGCTGCTTGGCTATCCTCCGGTGAATCTACCTGCTGAGTTAACGTGGCACCGGTCAGCTTGCCTTCGGGTACTGCGCCAGCGATCGCCATCGCTTCTGGCTGGCTACCCACCGATATCGACTCGGGAATCCGCTGGACCTCCAGCGGACAGGTAGGGCTGGTATCAAGACCGGTCGGCAGCTGCGAACGGTCTGCCAGTTCGAATTCAGAAATCGACTCGGCCATCGGAAAAGAGAGATCGATACCGCTGTTCGCGATAGGGCAAGATTCGTCGATGCCGCGAGGATGATCTAGGGCCGAGCCATTGCGTTGCTGATCAGGCTGGCCAGGGGACGGCGGTATCCCAGCATCTGGGAAAGTGGTTTGGATGAGCGTTACCTGTTGGCCTTGGAGGATGGACGCGGGAAGGGGGTTGGCGAGCATCCATGCGGAAAGAGGGAAAGCGAGGTGGAGTTTCCATCGACGTGGGATGCGAGGCATTCGCACTATTCCTTATGTGGTCAGGCCGGACACAGCCGCATCGGCTTGAGATCGCCCGAGTGGGAGGGGATCGCACCCTGGTTCTGCCACTCTCGTCGCTCTAGAACGGGGGATGCAGCGTTCGTGGTCGTTACCGTGGGGAAGAGTCGTCCGTGACGCCAGGAATCCTTCTGACTTGGAAATCGGCAGGGCTTCAAGGATCGACCTGTTAAATTCTGCCCCATCCGTATTTTTCCCCTGGACAGCAATCTTTGCGCATGTTGTAGCACGTATGACGACAAAGGCATTCCGCAAGTGAAGGCTGTGGACTGGCGAGCGTCTGGAGGTGTGGCGAACGCGACGAAGGTTGTTTCAGGCAACCGGGGGCGGGGCGCCATTCTTGCTGAGTGGCAGCGGGCGAAGCAACTTCCGTCATTGCAAGATGGTGGCGCTGGAGAGATATCGATTGGCAAGGGATGGGAGCCATCGATCTTGCCAGAGCGGCATCGGATTATCTGCCTAGGTTCGTGTGTCCCTCCAGTTGCTCGGGCGAGAGCGCCCTAGAGAAGATTTGCACCTGCCCGATGTTGCCCTGCAGTGTTCCATGTCGTCCTGAGCCGATTTTCAGGATGGCCTGGCTGCTGAGATCGTAGGTAGATAGGTCGGGTTGGTGCTTCCGTGCGACGAATCGCCCGTCCATCCATAGTTCCAAATCGCTTCCGCGACGGACTGCGGCAACATGGTGCCATCGATCATCGATTGCATGAGCCGCTTGGACGGACGTGCCAGCGGCAGCCGCGAATACTTTTCCGGAGGGCAAGGTACTGGCGACCAGTTGCCCATCCCATTCAGCCATCGTCCAAACACGTCGATACCGCACATCGGGAGTGGAATCGAGCGTCGCAAGTTTTTCCCACCGTTGGTCGGCTCGATACCGGTAAACTTCTCCCGATGGCAGGCTGCCGGCCACCAGCGTGCCGTTGTGCACCATCATTCCCATGACTTCCAGTTCCTCGCCAAGTCGGCCCAGGTCGATCCATGAATGGTCCTGACCCTTCTGATAAACGCGACCGCTGGGCCAAGTGCCAACCAGCAATCGATCTTCCAAGGTGGTGAAGGAATAGGTCTGGGTATTGGGTTCGATCTTCCCTGCGTGCTGCCACTGAGAATCGTCCCACTGAAAGACATTGCCGCCATCGTAGCTGCTGGCAAAAAGATTTCCGGCATGGACCGCCATCGCTTCGACGCGCTGATCGGTCGACGGCGTGGTGTCATCGTTTGCCATGCTGGGCAGCGGCAAGGCGGTCCATCGGTCTTCTCCTTCGTAGCGAAAGAAGCCTGCTGGCTTGTAGAGCGAGGAAGCATAAAGATGGTCGCGATAGACCACCAGTGATGCGATCGCTTCCGTACCGGGCAATCGTCCGCACGATTTCCACTGTTGGTTTCCTTCGTACCGCAGCACTTCTCCACCCAATTCCAGATTCTCGCTCTCCGGAAGACTGGATCCTGCTAGCCGGTACTTGCCGGTACCGACGAACAGCTTTCCTTCATGAACCGCCATGGCCGTAATGGCATTGCATGCGACCGGAGCGGCCAAATCGATCCAATGCTTCGTATCGGAAAAGCGGTAAACTTTGCCTGTTTGGTTCTTGCCCGGTTCGCAAGTCCCGGCGAAAAGATCCCCATCGAGATTTGCGAGGCAAAAGGTCATGATCGAATCGCCGGGGCGGCCCATGTCCCCCCATTGGCTCCATCTGTCATCGTCGATGCCAAGCTGAAGATGGCGATGGTTGGGTGAGCAAGAGGTGACTCCTGTGGCCGACACGACAGATAGATGGAACCCGCGATGGAGGGCCGCATCGTACTGACTGATCAAGTCGCCAGATGGGTATGCGGTTTGATAGGGGATTTGAAATCGCAAGGTGATGGTGAAGTCGGATTTGCCAAAATCGAACTCCCCTGCACCACTTTCCAAGTGGTTTCCGATTCCCTCGCAAGCCACCCCATTTGTAGCCTGCGCTACATTGCCTAACATCCGAAGGGATCGCATGGAAACCTCATCTTGGGTGTTTTCGGTCAGCGGCCACGATGCGATTGGCTTTGGGAGTTCTGGCGACTGACCGGATACCGATTGGGGGAGGCAGAAGCACAGCAGGGAAAGAAGGATAACGCAAACGGTCATTTGGCTTCTGCGGTTGCGATCCTTGCTGGATCGGATCCTGACTAAAGGTGCTAATGTTTGTGGACATGGGGTGTGAGAAGCGATCGAAATCATGGCAGGTACCTTGTCGATACAATGGATGGGATTCAGATCGAACCGATTGGATGATTGAGGATTGCGAGATGAAAGGCAGAATGAGGCGATTCAACTGGATTGCCGTATCTTATCTGACGGTGTGGATGCTGGTGGCGAACGCAGCGACACCTCTCCAAGGTTTCCAAGAGGGCGTGACCGCGCGATGGAAGGTGACGACTCCCAGCGATCCAGCCAGCTATCGCGCTCTCCATGTTGTGGACGATCGAGTCGTCTGGGTGGGAGGATCGAAGGGGCAAGTTCTGAGAACCGAGGATGGAGGCGAGACTTGGGAATCGGTCGGGCCAGCAGACCGTGGAAATGCCGAGTTTCGATCGATCTGGGCTTGGGATGCCAAGACGGCATGCATCGCCATTGCAGGAACGCCGGCAGAGGTTTACCGAACCGAGGATGGCGGGCACAAGTGGAACAAGGTGTACCAGCATCGATCGGAATCTGCTTTTTTTGATGCGATGGTTTTCGATGCGAGCGGAAGAGGTTGGATACTGAGCGATCCTATCGATGGAGTGTGGCGGATAATCGAATCGAAAGACCAGGGGCAGTCGTGGCAGGAATGGCCTGTTGAGCAACTGCCGAAAGCCGAGCCTGGAGAGGCGGCCTTCGCCGCCAGCAACGGTGCCATGGTGGTTGATGATGCCGGTCATCTTGTCTTGGTGACCGGAGGTGAGGTGGCCGACGGGAGGGCAAGTCTGTTGAAAGCGTTGATCGAGTCGCGATCGTGGCATCGACAGAAACTAGAATCTCCTTCTTCGGCCACCATTGGGCTTTTTGCGATCGGCTTGGGCCCGGAAAATCAGGTGGTGATGGTGGGAGGCGATTACCGACCGGAAAAGACGAATCCAGGAATCGCACTCAGCTCCCAGTTGCGATGGGATCGCATCGAGCCTTTTGTCGAACCTCCTGCGCGGTTTTGCTCCAGCGTCGTTCATGTGGCAGATCGCTCAGGCGGATCTTGGATGGCCTCAGGACCGGCGGGCACTTTCCGATCGAGCGATGGAGTGAGTTGGCAAGAAGTTGCTGACGAGGGCTTTCATGTATTGCGAGTCAGTCCGTCCGGCAAGGTTTGGGGGGCAGGTTCCCAGGGACGCATCGGACGATGGATGGTTCCTTGATTGACGAGGGGGCCACGGCGTACGCGGCTGGCTGACTGACTGACTGCCGTCCAGCTAGGAGGACGCCATTCATGGTTTGTTCGAAGCGATTCGGTTCCGATGGACGGCATGCTTTGAGTCTGCGATCAGGGAGCCAGTGCGATCAGGGAGCCAGGATATGCTTGCCGTTTTCGAATTGGCGATGGCACGCGTTGCAATGGTTCAGCATCGACTCATACGATGCCCTCGCCTTGCTGAAGTCCTTCGCCTTTCCTGCCAGCACCACCTGCTCGCCCGCCTGCCGCGCCTCGATGCTGTGCTTCTTCCAGTCTTCGACATCTTTTTCAGGAAGGCGCGTTAGGAGCAGATTGCATCCCTCGGCGAGAATGAGCGCATCGGAGCGGAGCGACTTCCATGCAGGTGGCTCCATCGGTTCCTTTTCCATCGCCGTTTTTAAGCGTCGATACGGAGCCTGGAACATCCCTTCCATGAAGTCGTGCATGTTGACATCGACCGGTTTGATCGCTGCATCGGTTCCTTCGGATGACGCGGTGTTGGAATGGTTTGGCAGAATCGCGGCGCACCATAGCATGCCGCAGGCAATCAGGGCTAAACTGAAGCTGATCGATCGCATGGCGGGTTGACTCCTTGGTTCAATCAGGAACCGATGACCGGCAGTGCACGAAAAGATCGCCTTAGGGATGCCATCGATCCACGATTCTGCTGAGTTTAGCAGGGTCCTGAAAATCGAAGAATGCCGGGAAAGGGTGGTCAAAATGACATTTTTGATATTTGCGTTGTCTCTTGCAGCGCTTCTGATTGCTGCGCGATTCTTCACTTTAGCGGCCGAGCAGGTCGGGCGAAAATTGGGGCTCAGTCCTCTGGTTACCGGGCTGGTTATTGTGGCGATTGGCACCTCCCTTCCCGAGCTAGCGGCCAGCGTCTCTGCGGCACGGTCGTCGCAGTCGGAGTTGATTTCGGGGAACCTGATCGGCTCTTCGCTTTCAAACATCCTTCTGGTTCTTGGACTAACCGCTCTGATGGCGACTCGTCGGATCGATTTAGGGGACCACTACCTTTACATCGATCTGCACTTTTTGATCGCTACTGCATGGATCGTCTTCGTCTCCTTCTACGATGGGAAGGCAACCTTCGGAGAGACACAGGTGGGCTTGGTGGTCTATCTGGTGTATCTCTTTTATCTGCTGACGGCGACTCAAGGCAATGTGACTGAATTGTCCGAGAAGCCGCCTGGAATCTGGAATCGGTGGGCTTGGTTGGTGTTCCTGTTGATGGCTTCGGGGTTCGTGATCGATTATTCCTCCCGAGCTGCCATCGAGTCCCTTGTGAAGATCGCTCAAGCCATCGGCGTCGCACCTGCTGTGGTGTCGATGACCCTGTTGTCGCTGGGGACCACTCTTCCGGAAGCCGTGGTCAGTATCCTGGCGGCTAGGCGAGGGAAGGCCGAGTTGGCCGTGGGGAATATTCTCGGGTCCTGCATTTTCAATGGCTTGGCCATTCCAGGGATCATCACGTGGCTATCCCCCATAACCGTTCCTTCGGAGTTGATCGGTTTTTCTTTGCCAGTTTATGGTTCCGCTGTCTTGTTCTTCTATCTATTGACTCAAGATAAAAAGATCTCACCCTACGAGGGCGCGGTTTTGGTGCTGATGTACCTGTTGTTTCTAGGCAAGGTCGCCCACGTCATCTAGCGATCCATTTTCGACCTGTTCGAGTCGGCGTGATCGCCATGTCGCGGAAGCGAACTCAAAACGATAGTCTCTGCGAGAGGATCGTGAAGGGCTTTGCGGGCAACGTGGGCGTAGAGAAAGCCGATGGCAAGCTGGTTTTCTCGAGAAATCGATGGAGCGAGGAATCGATCGGCTGGACCTCTGTCGATCGAATGCTTCCAAAGGTTCTTTGAATTGCCCGGCGCATTCAGGTACAACTGGAGAGGTGCCGACTGGCTTTGCAATTAGGACTGCGAAAGGGATACCAGATGAACAAGTTTCTTCCAGAGCAGAATGAACATTCGGGACGATGGACGCGTCGAAAGGTGCTTGCGGCCGGAGCGATGCTGCCGCTGGTTTCGGCTGTGGGGCGAGCGGCATCGGTGGATCTGGTGGGAGAGGATTCCTTGGTGGTCGATCTCTATCGATCGCTGTCCGACGATCAGAAAAAGTCGATCTGCTTTCCCTACCAGACGGCCGATCGAAGCAAGCTGAATGCCAACTGGCATGTCACCAAGATCAAGATTGGGGATGCCTTCTATTCTGCCGCTCAGAGGGATTTGGTTGAGCGAATCGTGGGTACGGTGATGTCGCCGGAGGGGTTGGAGCGGTTGAAGCAGCAGATGGAAGAAGATGATGGCGGGCTGGAAGCCTACAGCATGGGTCTATTCGGCGACCCAACAAGCGGTCCTTTCCAATGGTTGTTGACCGGTCGTCACGTGACGCTTCGAGCTGATGGGGCAAGCGACCCGAAAGTGGCGCTAGGAGGGGGGATCGTCTACGGTCATGGGGAGGAGTCCAAGCCACAGAACAATCTGTACTTCGATCAGACGCAAAAGGTGCAGACGCTCTTTGAGACCCTGACCAGTTCTCAGCGGGAGCAGGCGCTATTGGCATCGATCCCTGAGGAATCGAAGTTGCAGTTGCAGGGGGCGCAAGGTCGTTTCGATGGCTTGGAAGTGGCGGCGATGAGCGACCCGCAGAAGGAGCAGGTCCGCGAGACGCTCAGCTACCTGCTCAAGCCATTCCGTGAATCGGATGCGAAGGAGATACTCTCCAAGATCGATGCGGGCGGAGGGATCGATCGCCTGCGATTTGCCTTTTATCGCGATGGCGATCTGGAGGGAGATCAGGTGTGGGATGACTGGAGAATTGAGGGGCCGAACGCCATCTTCCATTTCCGCGGCGCACCTCACGTGCACGCCTTCATTCATGTCGCGGATGTCTCCTGAGGCGATCGATAGGCGTCGCCATGCCATCTTGGCGGTTGTTTGGTCTTCAACCTGGGAGCGATCGTTGTGCAGTCCCCCGTCCGTCTGATTGCCTTTCGGGCGGCGTCCTGGATCGCCGCTTCTACTTTTTGCATCGCCTTGGCTTTCCTTTGCAACCCCTGCGCCGCATCGGAGGTGTCGCCCCCCGAGGGAAGCCGACCAAATGTGATCTTGATTATCACGGACGATCAGGGATACGGCGACCTTTCGGCTCACGGCAACCCTATTCTCAAAACTCCTCATCTGGATCGGCTTCATGGTTCAAGCCGCAGGTTTACCGATTTTCAAGTCAGTCCTACGTGCGCGCCGACGCGCAGCGCTCTCCTGACAGGCAGGCACGAGTTCCGCAACGGAGTGACGCATACGATTTTGGAACGCGAGCGACTGAGGCCTGATGCGACGACGTTGGCCGAAGTGCTTCGTTCGGCAGGATACGGCACAGGTATCTTCGGGAAGTGGCACCTGGGGGACGAGGATGCGTACCAGCCCCAGCGTCGAGGCTTTGACAAGGTGTGCATCCATGGCGCGGGTGGCATCGGTCAGAGTTACGCAGGCTCCTGCGGCGATGCGCCAGGCAATCGGTATCACGATCCCTACCTGTTGGTCGATGGCGTTTTTGAGAAGACGGAAGGGTACTGCACGGATCTCTATTTCTCGAAAGCGATGGAGTGGATCGAGAATCGCCGGGGCGATCCGCAAGAGAAACCTTTCTTTTGTCTGATCGCCACCAACGCTCCCCACAGTCCCTACGTGGCCAAGCCGCAGGATGCAGCGCGGTATCAGGGCAAGGCTCCCAATGTCGAGGTGGAGAATTTTTTCGGAATGATCCACAATATCGATGAAAACGTCGGACGACTGCTGGATTTCCTGGAATCGGGTGGATTGCGTCAGCAGACTTTGGTCGTCTTCATGAACGACAACGGTGGCACAGCCGGCGTTTCGGTTTTCAATGCCGGGATGCGCGGGGCGAAAGGGACCGCTTGGCTTGGCGGAACCAGGGCTTGCAGTTTTTGGAGCTGGCCGGGACGAATCGAACCAGGTGACTGCGATCGCCAAGCGGCTCATATCGATTTCTTTCCGACGATCGCCCAGCTGGCAGGAGTCGATTGGAAGGCATCGCTTCAAGGGCAAGTGGAAGGGAAAAGCCTACTGCCCTTGCTACAGGACCCCAGGGCTCAGTGGGACAATCGCCGGTTGGTGACTCATTTGGGCCGCTGGCCGGATCGTGAACGGATGGCACAGTTCAAATACAAACAGTGCAGTGTTCGCGATGGGAAATGGCACCTGGTTTCCGCCGATGGTGGCCTTGAACCGGCATGGCAGCTTTTTGATCTCCAGGCCGATCCGGGGGAGACCAAGGATGTTGCGACTGACCATCCTGATGTGAAGCGCGAGCTGGGAGAGCATTTTGAGCGGTGGTGGGATTCGATCCAAAAGGATTTGGTCAATGAAGGGGTGAAGGGGCCCCCCGAGAACTCCTTCAAGACGCGTTTTGTCCAGCAGTATGGAGTCGCGGCAGCTAGGCCGAAGGCGCCGGCGAGCCATATCCTTTTCGCCTTTGCAGATGATTGGGGGCGGTATGCGGGGTGCTATCGCGGCCTGACGGCTCGACCTGGATTTGAGACGTTTGTAACGACTCCATCGATCGATGCGATTGCGCGACGTGGCGTCGTATTCCGTCATGCATTCGCACCTGCCCCCAGTTGCACTCCATGCCGCAGCAGTCTGATCAGCGGACAATATTTCTGGCGCACCAGTTCGGCGTCGATCCTTCAGGGTGCCAGATGGGATGATCGTATGGAAACGTTTTCGCAAGGTCTGCAGCAGCGAGGCAGGTATCAGCTTGGCCGAAGCCATAAAGGGTGGAGCCCTGGGGTGCCTGCCGATGCTCCGCTGGGAGGGCGCAAGAATGGATTTGAGCAAGCGGGGTCGGAGATCAATAATTTTTCGGAAGAAGTGACGCGCCGAATGAACCAGGGGGCCTCCCTGGAGGCAGCTCGTGAGGAAATCCTTGGTCAGGTGGAGGCGAATTTCGAAGCGTTTCTTGCCCAGCGCGATCAGGATCGGCCTTTCTTCTATTGGTTTGGTCCGACGCTGATCCATCGCCTCTTTGTCCAAGGATCAGGCAAGTCGCTGTGGGGGATCGATCCCGATCGATTGCAGGGGCATCTACCGGAGTTTTTGCCCGATGTTCCCGAGGTTCGGGAAGATATCGCCGATTATCTGGGAGAGATTCAGGCATGGGATGCCGCCGTAGGACGGTTGATGGTGGTCCTGGAGAGGCATCATCTGCTCGACGATACCCTGGTGATGCTCAGTGGCGACCACGGGATGCCGGGGATGCCGCGGGGCAAGTGCAACCTCTACGATTTTGGAACAGCCGTCCCGCTGATAGCGGCCGGACCATCGGTCCACGCGGGACGCGTTGTGGACGATCTGGTTTCCCTGATGGACCTGGCGCCTACCTGGTTGGAATGGGCTGGGGTTGAGGTTCCGGAATTGATGGCTGGCCGTAGCCTGCTGCCGCAGTTGATGGCGAGTCATTCGGGTCAGGTGGAAGCCGATCGCGACTTTGTACTGACTGGTCGTGAGCGTCACGTCGCCGACGCGCGAGAGGACGGGCTTCCCTATCCCCAGCGAGCCCTGAGGACCTCTCAGTATCTTTACATCCGCAATTTCCATCCCGAACGGTGGCCAATGGGAGCGCCCAAACTGGCGGAGGATCCCACCGCTATCGAGAGGCTGGCCAAGGAGACGATGGTGGGGTACACCGACATGGATGCCAGTCCCACTAAGGCTTGGTTGATCGCCAATCGCGGAAGTGAGGTCGGCAGTGAACTGTATCGACTGGCATTTGGCAAACGGCCCTATGAAGAACTCTACCTTCTGGAGAGCGACCCAGATCAGGTCCACAACGTAGCGTCCGATCCGGAGCAGCAGGGGTTGCTGGATCACTTGCGCGCCCGGATGGACCGGGAGTTGTTGCGATGGGGAGACCCACGAATGGTTGGTAGAGACGACTACTACGAAACCCCACCGATGGCAGGGCCGTTGCCCTCCAAGAAGTAGGAGGGCGCCGATGATTCTCTTGCGTTTCGCTTGCTGGCTGTCGATTGCCAGCCTGTGGTGTTGTCCCGAGGGTGCATGGGGCGAGGAACCTGCCATCGATCGGCCCAATGTTCTGATGATCGCCATCGATGATCAGAACGATTGGATCGGGGCCATGGGGGGCCATCCCCTGGCGGATACGCCCAACATCGATCAGCTAGCGGCGCGCGGGACGCTGTTTCTCAATGCGCATTGCCAATCCCCTCTTTGCAATCCGTCGCGTACCAGCGTGATGACCGGGCTGCGGCCGTCGACCACCGGGATCTATGGACTGGAGCCCTGGCTGAGAACGGTGGAGTCGCTGGCGGGTCATGTGACGATGCCACAAGCTTTTCAGATGGCAGGTTATCAGACCTACGTCACGGGGAAGATCTTTCACGGGAATGCGGGCGGGGAGCCGAAGCGGCGAGAGGAGTTTCAGCACTGGGGGCCAGGCAGCGCGATCGGGCGAACGCCACCCAGCAAGCTGATCGGGCCGACTCCCATGGGAAATCATCCCTTGATGGATTGGGGATCCTTTGACCACCGCGATGAGGAGAAAGGGGATTGGGCGATCACAACCTGGGCGATCGGACAATTGCAACAGATGCCGAAGGATGCTCCCTTCTTCCTTTCGATCGGCTATTTCCTTCCCCATGTACCCTGTTACGTGACCCCAGAAGACTACGACCACTTCCCGGATGATACGCGTTTGCTGCCAGAGCTTCTTGAAGGTGACCGCGATGATACCCCTAGGTACAGCTGGTACCTGCATTGGAACCTGCCAGAGCCGAGGTGGAAATGGTTGGTCGAGCATGGGGAAGATCGCAATTTGTGCCGATCCTACTTGGCCAGTACACGCTTCATCGACCGTCAGATTGGTCGGCTTCTTGATGCGCTTGAGGCAAGCCCCTGGGGAAAGAATACGCTCGTGGTGCTCTGGAGCGACCATGGGTTCCACCTGGGTGAAAAGGGGGTGACCGGGAAGAACACACTGTGGGAGCCGTCGACTCGCGTTCCGTTGATTTTTGCTGGCCCTGGAGTCTCCGCGGGGTCTAGATGCTCGCAGCCGGTCGAATTGCTGGATCTCTACCCAACGCTGGCAGAGCGATGTCATCTGGAGGCACCCAAGAATCTGGAAGGCCATAGCTTGGTGCCGCAATTGCAAGATGCAGATCATGCACGACCCTGGCCGGCGATCACCACGCACAATCCGAACAACCATTCGATCCGCGATGAGCGGTGGCGTTGGATCGTCTATGCCGACGGCAGCCAGGAGCTCTACGATCTGAAGGAGGATCCCAATGAGTGGCGGAACCGGATCGACGACCCGATGGCTAGCCTGGAAGCCAAGCGACTTGCCGAGTGGCTTCCCAAGGTCAATGTGCCACCCGCGCCCGGCAGTCATTCTCGAGTTCTTACCTACGATCCACAGACGGATGAGGCGACTTGGGAAGGGGTGACGATCCGACGTGGCGATGCGGTCCCCGAGTGATTTCAGTGGAAGCTGCGGGGACGCAACTGGTAGATGCGATAGCCATGCTCTGTACCTCCTCCGATTGGGCGAAGCCAATCGGGACAAGTCCCCGACTGAAGTGCAGACCCAAGGGAACCTTGAGGGAATCGATTGGCCTGAAAGATCAGCACCAGACTGGCACCGGTTCGTTGGAACGACCGGGGCGTGGAGGCCCACTGTTTCTCCTCGAAGGCATCAAGGGATTCCGCCATTTTGACTTCCGCGCGATGGTAGGGGCCTGCCGTGCATACGCAGCGCGAATAGTAAATCGCTTCGGGCGATTGATTGATCGGCACCAGCACGATCTTGCCTGCGAAGGGTTCCAGATCTTTCGCCAGCGTGGAACGACTCCAATTGCTGGCCGGTGGGCTGCTGGAACCGGTTGATCGCAGCCAGGGGGCAACGGCGATCGGACCAAAGACCAGCAGAAGACATGCCGAGCCCCAAATGGCTTGGCGCCAATGCGCGACCGGGAACCGCGTCGCCCAATACCAGCCCGAGGCGCTGAGGATGGCTGCCCAGGTCTGCAGGTAGACTGCAAATCGCACATGTTTGGCGGTGATCGCCACGACAAAAAGCAGCAGCATCAAGTGCAGCACCACCAGGGGGCGGCGGAAGAAGCGGAGCGGAATGGCTGAGAGAGTCAGCGCAATCGCAAGGCAGGGAAAGAGTCCCGATTCTGTCCACCTAGACCAGTCATCCAACGGTTGCAGTTCTGCCAGTTTGCTCCAAACTCTCTCCGTCATCGCCTTGGAAAAGATGCCCTGCGTACCGCGTGCAGCGTCGGGGTAGATCGCCAGCCAAAGTCCCAGGCAAGCTGTGCCCAGCATCCCATGCAGAAGGCTCGATCCCCAGACCGTCCAACGCTGGCTCTTGGGACGCAGGATCGCCGCACCGACGAACGTCACCAACGTCAATCCGATAGCCAGTTCAACGTAGGGTCTTGAGAGACGATCGATTTCGATGGCGAGCAGACCACCGCTGGGAGGATCGGCGATCAGGGCGGCCAGGATGGCGACCAAAAAGCCAGAAGACCATCGACATGACGACTGGTCCCAGCCTCCCGTCCGCTCGATGTCCATCAGTGTCGCCATGGCCCAGGCAGCCATGGCAAAAGGAAATGCCTCTGGGCTGATCCAGATACCGATGCCTCCGAGTAGTCCGGAAACGAACGCCCCAAAGTGGCCGGTAACTTGCTCTTGAAACCCTGGGTCGGATGTCGATGTCGTGGTGTTCGATGAGGGGCACTGCAGCAAGAGCGCGAGCATGGCGATGGCGACAGCAGGTAGCAACACATGATAGTCGGCACGCCCCAAGGCTCCGTAGCTGGCGATTGCCGGTGATGCGGCAATGAGAATCCCGGCCAAAAGTGCTTCTCGTTGCAAACCAGTTGCCCTGCGAACAAGGCTCATCGCAGCCCACGCAAGGGCCAAGATACTAAGTGGACCGATCACAGCACCAGCGGCGAGGACAGCGTCGCGGGAATGCACCCAGGGAGCGAGGCATCGGCTGAATCCGACAATCCATCCGTCTAGCGCGTGGCTCCAGTGGATCGGTATCGATGCTCCACCGTTGTCACGCGGTACGTGGTGCAGCCATCTGCCTGTTTCCAGAATCGCTTCCACTCGATTGACGCGATTGTACGAATCGGTGTCGATCAGCAAGAAGTTCTTGGCGCCATGTTTCCATCCGACAAAAAACGCCGGGGCTGGAATCAGGCAGAAAAGAAGCCATTCGATCAAGCGGTTGCGTCGGTCGAGCGGCTTTTCTGGGTAGACCATGAGGAGAGTGCCATCCTTCTCGCGTCACCTTGTCGCTGGTCTCCCATCGGTCAACGTATAGGTTCGCTGTCGACGCCGGGTAGATCCTCGACTTCACAGGCACTGGAATCCTGAGGCTGGGGCTCCTTGTCGTCCAGTGGCTTTAAATCGGAAGCGGCTGCTTGGACGACAGCCGATTGATGAGAACGGGGATTGGTTTCCTCCCCCATTTTTTCGAGAGTCTGCAAAGTCTTCTGCGCGAGTTGGGAAGGTTGTCGCGACTTGGCGGCCAGTTCTAGATGCGGTCGTGCTTCATCGAGCGACATGGCAAGCATCATGGCATGGCCAAGATTCGCTTCGCACTGGGCGTTGGATAGCCCTGCCTTGCGAAAGGCGTGCAATGCATCTTTCTCCTTCCCTTTGGCAGCTAGTACCAGCCCCAAATTGTTTTGAGCGCGACGATGATGAGGCGATTGTTCGATCGAGCGTTCCAGGGAGCTTTCAGCCTCTTCCAGTCGTCCTTCCAAGTAGTGCAGATATCCGATATCGCACAGTAGTTCCACATCTTCCGGGGCCGTTTCCAACGCCTCCTCCAGAAACTCCCATGCCTCCTGGCGATCGCCACGCTTGTAGAGGAGGAGTGCAGAGCGATGGAGAGCGGTAGCATCGGGAGCATGGTCCAGGATCTGTTGATAGACCCGAAGCGCTTCGCTGTCGTTTCCTTTTATTTCGTGGCTCTCTGCCATCGCATACTGGATATCGCTGCGGCTTTTGGCGATTTCCTTCGGGCCGATTTTACGGACCTCTCCCTGGGGCTCGGTGTGTTTCTCTGGGAACCAGTTGCGAATGGAGTTCTTCATCGACAGGCTTTCGCCCCATGCCCCGACCTTGGAAGGAGACGAATTCTTGCAACCGGACAGACCAGCGGAGCAGCAGGTGAGTAGGATGCAAGCGGCAGCGATCCGTTTTTTCATGGCACTGGCTTTCATGCGATCGACCTTTGCTTTTTTCTCGGGTGAATGGATCCAGTGATTTAGCGCCCCGCGCCACCGCCATTGGCACCCCCTACGCCGGCTCCCGTTGAGAACCCAGCGCTGGGAGCGACATTCATGTTTCCTGCAGCTCCGGTCGCGGCCCCCTGACCTCCAGCGTTTCCATTGATCATGCGTTGGTAGATGGAAGAGGCTTCTCGCGAGTCCAGGTAGGGGACCGACCGAGTGAAGACAATTTGTTCCTCTGGAAGCTCCCAGCCCCGCTCGATCGCCCAAGCACGCACCGACTCGCGTCGCCGAAGATCGAGGCTTGGGTGGCGAGGATCGGATTCAATTTTCAACGTCTGGAGTGCAAGTTCGGCATCGGTTCCCATCCGAACAAGTTTGGTGATTCCGTGTTGGTTCAGACGATGGGCCAGTTCGGGTGGATCGTTGTAGAAATCGATGCGATACAAAGTCAATCGTTCGATCTGCCCCAGTTCGATCTGCCGATCCCAAACCTTTCGACTGGCCGCACCAAAAGGTGGGTCGCAGAAACGTTCGGGATAGCCCCAGCCTTTGGCTTGGAGTTTTCTCTTCCACTGAGCGTGCCACGATTGCCGTTTGGCTTGGCATGCAGAGCAACTGCATCGATGCGTGTCGCCACAGCAGTCTTTATCGAAACCTCGCTCGCTAAGATGCTGCATGCGAGGCCGCGCCGATACTTCCATCGGAAGTTCTACTTCCTCTTCTTGCCATGGTTGCCGGATCGGTTCCGCATCGGGAGAGGCGTCCGATCCTTCCAGCGGAAGAGGGGACAGAGGGCGCACCATCGGCCGGGGCGGCTCAATCGACTCACTGCGGCTTTTGGCCACCTGTTGGTTCAGCAAGTCCGGGGTGGTCGACTGAGCTGCAGTTGGGGTTCCGAAGCTTAGGGCGCTCAGGCCACCCAGGCCGCTCAGCAGCCACCATCGCCGACTGGGAGTCGAGACGCATTTTCTGAATTGCATAAGGAGTCTCCTGCGATCGATTCCAGGTTTAGCGAGACAGGCCTACAGGGCCATGCAGGCACTGCTGTTCAAATTCCATTTTTTCGATGATTCCCAAAGGATCGTCCCAGTTGGTTGTCGACCTGTGGTTGGCTCCCGTTCGGCCTTCGATGCGATTGAGCAAATAGAATTCGTAGTCGGTCGGTTCTTCGATTTCTTCGCCCGGCAATGCAAAGGTTTCGCCGGGGGGAGCTGGCGCCACAAGAAATGGGGTGACCAGAACCAGCAATTCCTTCTCGATGCGACGGTGGCTGGTGTTGCTGAAGAAGGGGCCTAGGTAGGGTAGGTCACCCAGCCCTGGGACACGCGCCGTCTGAGCGTCTAGTGTGATCTGGAGGAGGCCGGCTAGGGCAAGCGTTTCTCCCTGACGCATCTCGACCGTCGTTGTGACACGGCGGGTGTTGATGCCAGGTACTGGATTTCCGCCAGCTACCAGAACGGTTCCCAGGGCATTGTCGATGGTGCTGACTTCGGGTGCCACTTCCAGTCGGATTCGATCGTCATCCAGAATGTAGGGGACGAATCGCAACTGGACCCCAAAGTCCTTGAACTGGATACCAGGCTGTGCCAAAGCCCCGTTGGCGACGGGGATCGGGAATTGACCACCCGCAAGAAACGACGCCTCATGACCGCTCATCGCCACCAGATTCGGTTCTGCCAGAACCGACAGCAGCGAGTTCTGTCGGAGGGCTCGGATGAAAATGTTCAGATCCATCGAGGGGAAGATGCCAAAGACCGTGGTGTTGGCACCCAGATTGTTTTCCGCGGTTCCGATCATCCCGCCGGGGCCCCCGGCGCCATTTGCGGTGACGGCAGCACCACCGATCTGAGTACCGATGATCGTCCCGTTGGGAGATGCGTAGAGGAAATCAGCTCCTATCTCACGCAGGCCAGTCCGGTCAAGTTCCGCGATGCGGACCTGTAGTGTCACCTGCTGAAGGCCTGGGACGCGCATCAGGTTGATGATTTGAGACCCGATCCCTTCTTTTCCGCCGGAGCCTTCATCTTGCCTTGAGGCGGGGGATTGGGCGTCGCGGGAATTGGTCGACTTTTCATCCCGGTTTTCTGGATTCGGCTGGCCCGCTCTCGCATCTCCGTCCACTGCCTCCCCGTCGGTTGCAGGTGGTTCGGAAGTCTCTTCGCCTTCCGCTGCGGGTCCGCCGCCACCCCAGTCTCCGCCTCCCTCAATCTGCGTCGATTGCTCGGATGAAAGAAATGCCTTCAGCGTTTGTTCGATCTGTGCAATCTGCGGGAGGGAACGAGCCTGTCCTTCCAAGACGACATGCTGTCGCAATTGATGGAGCTCGATCGCCGCCTCGGGAAACATCCGCAGCAGCTGGATGCGCACTGTCTCCAGATCGTATCCAACTTGCACTTCAAAAGAGAATGCGTCGCCATCGGACGTCAGAATTGTCAGGTCGGTGACGCCCGACCGCTTTCCGATCAAACGGAGCATCATCGGGTTGGGAAGCAATTGAAAGTCGACAATGCTTGGATCGCCTACCGCCACGACGCCCGATTGGCGCACCGTCGAAATCGGTTTCTTTAGGGTTAGCAATCGGCCTTGTCCGACGACCAGTTGAATTTGCGCGTCGAGGGTGGAAAGTGGTTCCAGCAGCGAGCTGGTCGGGGCTGACACGCCATCACGACGTGCTTCGATCTTGCCAAACTCTCTTGGCTGTACCGCCGGAACCACAGGAAGTCCGCCAGATCCCTGTTCAAGAAGTTTCGCGCTGTAACGGGTCGGGACACCGCTGACGGGAGCTAGTCCTTGGGTCAGATCGTATGGCGGCGGAGAGTTGGTAGGGTCGGCGATGACGGGAGGCTGCGTGGGACCAAGCGGTCCTTGCGCCAAAAGTGGCAAGGACGGCACGGCTGCGCACCATCCAAGTAGCAGAGTCGCCAAGGCTTCCAGCACGAAGCCGCGCTGGCAGCGAATCAGTCTTTTGTGGTTCATGTGTGTCGGTCTCCGCCAGCATTCTTCAGCGGTGGAATCGAGGCATCGAGGATTTTCTGCTTCCGCCAAGAAGCTCGGGGGAAGCCTGAGCGACTGGGGGGGAGATCGGAAACCAGGATCCTGAAACCAACTGAAAAGGGGATGCTTCGTCAGCATATGCAATCCAAGCCGGATTTAAGGATCGGCCTACAGAACTGCGAAAACCGCTTTCTTTGGCTCCCGCACTACATCCGTTACCAAGCGATTGAAGGGAATAACCGGCATATCTTGCCCATGCGTTCAAGTGGATCGGTTTCAGGGTGACCTGTAGACTGCGGCCAATGGGGCTCCAGATGCAGCGGTCGATCCAGGCAGGGCGAAGGAAAGGAGAAAGATTGGATCGAGGTCGAGACGGCTGTTTGGTTGAAAGCCGCAAACCTAGGTAAGCTGGGGTTTGTGACGGAGGGTCCGAAGGGTCCCCACCTGCCAAGGGGTGGCTTGGGGGACGAAAACGACGCAGGAATCACAAGAATCATGCGAACGGTGTATGCGATTTTCAGTGCTGCTGGGCTCTTGCTGCCCAGTTATTGTTTTGCCCGGCATTTCACGAATCCAAGTGCGGGGGGCTGGAGTGCCTTTTGGGCGGCACCTTGGTCCAGTTGGGTGCAAGCAGGGTTCAGTTGGGATCTTGTCCTTACGGCGATGGTGGCGCTCACTTGGATTGTGACGGGGTATCGAGGCAGCCATCCGGGGCGACGGTGGCTGTATGTGGTTGCTGCGTTTGGAGTGGGAATTTGTTTCGCGCTGCCGCTGTATCTATGGCGCGAGGAGAGTCGCCGGCTTCGGGAACAAGAGAAAAAGTCAGAGGAATAGGTGGATGATCGACCCCGATTTCTTTTAGAATAAAAGGGCTCGGGCAACCAAACTCCTCTCCCCCGAAGGCTTCCCACCTTGAATCCAGAAACCCAATCGCTAGCACTTGAGCGCGCCCGTCGCAAAGCCTATTGGCGGCTGATCCCGATCCTCTTCATCTGCTACATCATCGCCTACGTCGATCGAACCAATGTTTCGATTGCCAAGTTGACGATGTCGAAGGATTTGCCTGCCTTCACGAATGACGTGATCGGTTTCGGTGCAGGGATCTTTTTTCTCGGCTATTTCCTTTTGGAGATTCCTGGTTCGATCCTGGTGGAACGATGGAGCGCTCGCAAGTGGATCTGCCGGATCATGGTGACCTGGGGGATCTTTGCTGCTCTGACGGCATTCGTGAAAACGCCGTTCCAGTTCTATGTGGTCCGATTTCTATTGGGGCTAGCCGAAGCGGGTTTTTTCCCGGGGATCATCGTCTATTTGACTCACTGGTTCCCAGCCAAGGATCGATCGAAGGCGTTGTCGTGCTTCTTGATCGCATCGCCCATCGCCATGATCATTGGCCCGGCGATTTCGCGAGAGATGCTGCCGATCGGCACAAGTGAAGTGGTCGATGGGGTGGTGCAGAGTGTGGTGCCGGAGCTGTGGGGGATGAAGGGCTGGCAGTGGATCTATATTTTCTGGGGGATTCCTGCCGTCCTGATGGGGCTGGCCGTCCTATACTTGCTACCCGACAAGCCGCATGAGGCTTCCTGGTTGTTGCCAGAGGAGCGCGATGCGCTGGAGGCGGAGTTGGCCAAAGACAAAAAGCAACATGGTGCGGGGCATTTGCCGCTGGCCAAGGCGCTGACCGATCCCAAGGTACTTCTTTTGGCAGCGGCTTACTTCGGGATCGTGGCGGCGAATTATGGGATTGAGTTTTTTCTGCCGAGCATTCTTGAGAAGTGGTACAAGCTGAAGTTAGACCAAACGACGGCGCTGGCGATGTTGCCGTCGATTCTGGTGATTGCCGGGCAGCTTTTTGTTGGGTGGAGTTCGGATCGGTTTCATGAGCGACGGTGGCATTCGTCGCTCCCGGTGCTCATCGGGGCCGCAGCCTTGCTGTTGGCGCCCTTTTCGAACGGGAATTTGGCGCTCACCGTGGGCTGTTTTATCGTCGCGGCGACTGGCATGAAGGCCTACATGCCCGCCTTCTGGTCGCTGCCCAATCTGTTCCTGACTTCAACAGCGGCCGCAGGGAGTGTGGGCTTGATCAATTCAGTGGGAAATCTGGGTGGATTATTTGGTGCCACGGTGGTTGGCTACCTGGAGAAGAAGACCGGATCGTTTGCCTTTGGCCTTTGGATCATTACCGCGACAGCGGTGATTTCCGCGCTCATCATTGCGATGCTTCCCATCCGGCAGATGATCGCGACGTCTCAGGGGAATCGCAGCGACGGTTCGACCGACAACTGAGCGTCGGTGGCATCATGCTGCCGAGTTGCCTCGACGCCAGCGTGGATCGCCTGAATCAGCCATGTAGATTTCCCTTGTGGGATGGGAGATCTTGATCTGGGCGCGTTGGAAAGCGTCCTGGATCTCTGCCAGGAGTGCGTGGCGTATCTGCATGCGGTGATCGAGCGTCAGTAAGAAGACACGGGTGACTAGCAGCAGTCCATCGGGCTGGATGTCTTCCAGGACCGCTGTCGGTTCTGGATCTTTCATGATCTCAGGGTGCGCGTGACATAGGTCTAGCAGGATGCGGCACGCTTGATCGACATCGGTCCCAAAGGCGACCTGCACCCGGAGCGTCAGGCGATTGGTGGCATCGGACAAGGTCCAGTTGAGCAGTCGGCCGGTGATCAGGTCCTTGTTGGGAATGATCAATTCCTGTCGGTCCCAGTTGGTGATCGTGGTGGCTCGCATCCGAATTCGGGAGACGCTTCCTGTCGTTTCGCCCATGGTGATGACATCGCCGACGCGGATCGGTTGTTCGAAAAGAAGAATCAGGCCGGAGATGAAGTTGGCGAAGATCTCCTGAAGTCCGAAGCCCAGACCGACGCCCAGGGCTGCGACCAGCCATTGGATGCTACCCCACCGGACTCCCAGGCTATTGAAGGTGGTGACGATACCAAGGAACGCGATCAGGTAGGTTAGCAGCGTGGCGATCGCATAGCGAACGGCGTTTTCGATCGGCAAATGCTGAAGGATTGCGATCTCCAAGAGAGCCGGAAGATTTCTGGCAGCGACGATGGTCATCAGAATGGTCGGGATGGCGATCAGGAGGTTGGCCAGCGTGATTGGAATGTTCTTGTCGGGGGTAGTGCCAGCGACTTCCCAAAGCTTCACGGAATCGAGAACGCCGACTGCCGGAAGGACTCCTGACCAGATGAAGGCGATCGAACCGAGGGCAGCCAGGAGGACGACGCTGGATAGCAGGCGCATCGTCTGTGCGTTGATCTCGGCGACATCGATCTGCGGTAGATTCTGCATCATTTGGCCAGCGCTTTGCACGTCCCGTTTTTGGGCTTCCGTCAGTCGCATTTTTGCCTGAGCGACCACCAGTTTGCGGCGGCTGAGCATCATCCAGCGGCGAAGCAGATAGTGGATCAGTTGCAGGGAGACCAAACTGATGATCGTGGTGTGAAGTAGAGTGGCTAGTCGCTGAGCGGTGTAGTGGAAGCCAAACAGGCTGAGTCCGCCAAGCGCCCAGGGGGCCAGCGAGATACCGAAATACCAGAGGTAACTGAGGCGATCGGCCCAGCCTCCCGGATGGCTTGCTAGGTAGGAGGCGAAGACGCCATGTTTCGGGTTGAGGATTCTCAGCAGAAAAAACCCGGACAGCAATGCCAGCGAGGCGAAGGCGAGGCGCCCCAGCGAACTCTCCCAGGCGTCGACTTGAGCGGCATGGAGCATGGCGACGCAGGTCACGGCTGGGATTCCTAGGTCGATCAGCCACCGCAGATTGGTACGCAGATATTTCGTGGTCTGTTCGGCCCAGCCGAAATGGTCTTCAGCCAACCCATGGGGGCGGCAGATCTGACGAAGCAACTCCAGCGGTAGGAGATAACGAGCGGCCACTAGCAGGCCGATGCTTGCCGTCGCAAGAAAGTCATCCCGAGTCCCTTGACGATTCAGCCGCCAGCCCAAGAAAGCCAGCAGCAGAGGGATCGGCAAGCTGACCGCAAGAGTCCAGACCATGGTCTTGGCGGTTGGAATGAAAGAGACATTGGCACTCCGCATCGCCTGTTCCCCAAGCGGCTTGATCCTTCGACGCAACGAAGGTAACTGAAAGACCAGCAGTCCCCAGAGTGCCGCGAAAAAGCCCCATGCACTTGATTCCTTCTTCGCGTCGCGCCAGAGACTGCTGACGACCAATGACCAATTGTCGAACGATGCAAGCCACTGGATGGCCTGTGGAACTTCTTTCCATTCGGATCTCTGGAACGGTTCGGACGACCGGATCCAGAGGATATGCTGATCGACGAAAGATCGATACTGTTCCACCAGTTGAATCGTCTCTTTCTTGGTGGAGGCAAGCTGGAAGAGATTGTCGAAGTAGTTGCTGGCATCCAGGCGGTAACTGGCCAACTGCTGCTTCTCCTCGGTCAGCCAGCGTTTGGCTTCTTCCGAAAGTCCAGTCGAATCGGTCGAGCCGGTGGAGGAAAGCGAGTCGCTGAAGCCATCCAGTTGGGCTCGCAGATCATCCAGCTCCAGAATCAGCGTCTCGGTGGCCATCATCCGCTGTTCGTACTGTTGCAACTCGGCATTCATCCGCTTGGGATCGGGGAGATCGCCGCGCTGTCGCCTCAGCATCAATCCCACCATGGCGTTGTAGCCACCGAAGGAGCGACTGAGACCGGGTTGGATGCGGTCGGTCATGATCGAATAGCGTTCCTGCCATAGCTTCTTGGAGGACTTGGCGGTTTCGATATCTCGCTGGATCGCCGAATTGTTGGTGGCCAGAACCAGCCAATCCCCAGCCCGCTTTACCATGCGATCCGCCGAGGCTTTGAGTCCTTCTGGTGCTTCCTCTCGCAACCGCGTCAGTCTTCGCAGTTCATTTTTGATCGCGCTTTCGCGTCGCTTGTTCAGCTCCTCGGTGATTCCTTTGACCAGTGTCTGCCACTGCTTTTCTTCCTGAAGCAACAGTTCCTTCCGCAGCGGCAGCAACTCCGACTCGGCTTCGTAAGTCCTCGCCTCCAGTTCCAGTTTCTTCAACCTCTCCTGGCTGGTGTCTCGTTTGGCTTGAAGCAACCATCGTTGAGCTTCAGCAATCCGGGCATCCCCTTCGGGCGGCTGGAAGCTGGAAAGCTCGTCGGCTTGCTTCTTCAGCAATTCTTTCTCCTCATTGATGAGTCGTGGCAGGTCTTTTCGCCGCGCTTCCCGCGAAGTGATCGCGGTCTCCACTTTCGAGCGCTGTTCGATGACCGCCTGCAGTCCGGTCTGCAGCCGCTGTTGCTCCACCTGCAATTCCTCGATCGGCATGAAGTCGAGAAGGCGTGTGGAGCGAGATTCGTTTTCAGGTGGGCGGTCCTTTTGCCGCTTGGCATCTTGGATCGACGTGGGCGCTGCCTCCGCGCTGCTGGCCAGCTCCCTGGCCGTCCGCTCCAGTTCGGCCTTGCTACGCAGTTCCACCTGGACCGCTTCATACAGCGACAAAAGAGAGGAGCGGAGATTGGTGTCTAGGTCAGTCTGAGCCTGCACCTGCTGGATCAACTTACCGATCGACTCCGTCTGCAACGGCACAGGGTCGACGGCGATGACCGGAGCGTCTTTGGGGGAAGGAGTGAGTCCGGCAGGAAGGTTTGGGGAGGCGGGATTGGCTGGTTGGTTTGGGGAGGGAGCGGATCGCGGTGCGCTGGAGTCCTGGGGGCCCGCTGGGGTTTGCACTAGGCGGGCAGCGGGAAATGGATCGGAATTCCTGGGGGCTTGGCCCAAGGCAGATCCGAACATCGCAATCGATCCTAAGGCAGCCCATGCCCAAGGCAATGGTCGTAGCATCACGAAAGCCCATCTTTCCAGCAGAATCTGCTCGATCGTCCGTGTTCGGCCGTTTCCCAAAGCGGCTCCAGGAGGCCTTTACAGGAATCTCGCGTTGGATTCCAGAGCGTCGTTGGGATATTCCCCGCTGGAGGGAGGAATTCGTGGCTTGGCAAGCCACGCCTGGGTTGCTATAACTTGGGGTTCTTGAAGACGCCCGGACGTTCGTCATCGTCCGCGGTGATAGGCTGTAGTCACCAACTGATACAGGATTTGCAGGCGATATGTCCACTGTGCGCCGCGGGCCCGCTGCCCGGAAAACCAGCAAGAAACGGACCCGGGTTAGGACCAAGACCAAGAAGAAAGATCCGCTCTTCGTCGAAGGCAAGCGGCCACGTCCGATGTACGTCGACTACAAGGATGTGGAGCTGCTTTCCAAGCTGATCAATCGGCATGGTCGGATCGTCGGACGTCGAAAGACCGGTTGCTCGGCCATCAGTCAGCATGCGGTGACGCAAGCGATCAAGCGGGCGCGATTCATGGCGCTCCTTCCCTACGTCGCCGACTGATTTCTGAAAGCAATCGGAACGAATCGAAGCCGATGGCTCGTCAAACGAGCGTCGGCTTTTTTTCTGAAGACACGTGAATTCTGTTCTGCCCAGCATGCATGTGCCCCGGGTCATTTAGCCCAGCGTGTTTTAGCCCAGCGTGTTTTAGCCCAGCGTGGTGAGTCGTTTGCCGTGGCGAGATGGACTTTCCAACGACGCGTTGAGTTTGCGGAGACGGATGCCGCGGGCATCGTTCACTTCGCGTCGTTGATGATCTATATGGAACAGGCGGAGCACGCTTTTCTTAGGGCAATGGGGCTATCGGTTTTTCCCAAGCCAGGGGACGAGTTTGCCGGGACATGGCCGCGAGTCCGAGTGTCATGCGAATTCTTCGCCCCCGCGCGGTTTGAAGACGAACTGACCATCTTGGTTCAGATCGATCGTATCGGTCGATCGTCAGTGACCTACAGGATGGAGTTGGAGCGATCGGGGGAGGCGATTGCCAAGGGGACCATGACTTCCGTTCATTGCCGGCACGAAGAGGATCGGTTGGTGCCCCATCCGATTCCCGAGGAGATTCGCCGGCGGTTGCAGCCATTTGTAGCCGAGCCGTCTCCGAAGGCTTAGCGACTCATGGGTTGATCCAGATCGGGGCCCAGACGCCTGGTTTGAGCTCGATTTTTTCTTCCGCTGGTGGCATCGTCGTTTTCACCGCCTCGGCGAGCTGTTCAGCAAGCTGCTGTGCATCGGCCGCGAACTGAGGGAGTTCCGCTAGATTTCTCAGTTCCCTCGGGTCGATCTGGTGGTCGTAGAGTTCGCGTCCCTTCGATCCGTGGTCCCATTCGGTATAGCGCCAACGCTGGGTGCGTAGAGAGTAGCCGAAGAAGCGGTTGGGGGGCTGGCCTCGCGACACCTGCGTCAGCGCCCAACCCCTACCGACCGCCTCGGGATCTTTCAATATCGGCACCAAGCTTTGGCCCTGCAGCCGAACCTCAGGGCGTATCGCCGCTAGTTCCATCAGCGTGGGATAAAGATCGACATGCGATACCGGGGAGTTCGATACGCTCCCTTGGTCTGTCCAGCCTGGAACGCGAATCAGAAGAGGAACTCGAGCACTCTCCTCAAAGAGGCTCATCTTTTGCCATAGTCCATGTTCCCCAGTGTGGTATCCATGGTCGCTGGTGAAGACGACGATGGTCTTGTCGGCCAAGCCCGACGACTCCAGGGCCGCCAGCACCTTCCCGACCTGTGCGTCCATGAAAGAAATGCTGGCGCGGTATGCCTGGAGGGCTTCCTGCCGCTGCCTGTCGGTCATACCTGCCTGTTCCGGTTTAGCGCTGGCCAAGGCGGGTTGCGGAATGTCCTCTTGGTCGGCTGCGATGTCTCGCACCACGGGGATGGCGTCGATCGGGTGTCGATCGAAGTATTCTTTGGGCGATACATAGGGCGTGTGGGGGCGAAAGAAGCCGACGGAGAGAAAGAAAGGGTGTTCGGGCCGCGAAGCACATCGCTGCAATGCCCAAATGGCATCCTCTGCCAGCAGCGCGTCGGTATGCAACGGCTCCGGATGATCCGATGCCAGCCAGCTGAGCGTTCCGCCGAATTCCCGTTCCTTTAGAGAGAAAATCTGCGAGTGCTCCCGGTTGCGATCGACTCCAGATGGATTGAACTCCACTTCCCAGGAGGCGGGATCGTCGTGGCCATCGGTGCCGATCGAGTTGGGGACATTGTAGTGATACATCTTTCCAGCCCGGACCACCCAATACCCTTCCCGGCGGAATGCCTGCGGCAGTGAAATGTGCTTGGGAATGGTTTGGCGAAAGATCTGCCCATTGTTCCAGATGCCGTTGCTGTTGGGGTAAAGGCCGGTCAGGATGGCGTTGCGACTGGGACCGCAAAGCGGGAAGGCGCAATACGCCCGATCGAATCGCATCGAGATGCGGGACAGGGCGTCCAGGTGGGGAGTCGATGCGCTGGCGTCGCCGTAGCATCCGATCTGATTGTTGAGATCGTCGGCCATGATCCAAAGGACATTCCAGCGTGGCTCCTGGGCGCCAGTTTCCACCACGGTCTGCAAGGACAGAAGCGTGGCGACAGCGATCCAGAAGAAGGTTCGTCGTTGGTGCATCGAAGGTGCCTCTCATGAGGAGCGAGAATGGATCGAATGGACTTCAAGGGACCGGTGGATTTTCAATTTTCCGCAAGACCCAACCGCTGGTTGAGGCAGCTTGGAGCGTTTGGTCGAAATCACCCTCCTGCAGAATTGCAGGGAGTGGGAATCGATCCGCATAGCCAGCCGACAACTGGTCGAATCGGATTTCGCCTCCCTTGAGTTCGCTCAGCCACGCCCCATGCAATGCCACCATGGCGCCGCGACCAGGTGCGTGAAGGACGATCTCTTCGGCCCCAAATCTTCCCTTTAGTTCATTCAGAATCTTGCGCAGCGATTCGATTTGGAGAGCTTCCAGAGAAAGCCCCGAGAGGAGAAGAGACCGACGGAGACTGATCCAGTCCTTCATCGAGACGTCGATATGATTGCTTCCCGCATGGATGGGATGAGCGATCGCTAGAGGGAGATCCGATGGAATTCCAGTCCACTTGCTAACCCTCTGGCTCATGGAATCACCTGGGGACTCCCTGCCATCGCCATCGAAAAACGGCTTGAGTTGATTCCATAGCGAAGCATCGGGAAGGATCACTGCAATCCTTCCAGCGTTCGATCTCTGGTTGGGTTCGATCCAGTCGAATCGTATGCCATCCAGGCAGTTGGGGCTGGACCACTGGAACGTGGTGAATCGATTCCCGGCTGTCTCGTGCCATTGGCCCAGTTCGGTCCAAGGTGCTTCCGAAACTTCGGAGGCCCAAGGTCTCCGGTCGGATATCGCCAGTTGGACTTGAGCTTTCCAGCTGGCTGCATCGATCGGGATGGCTTGGGTTGCTGGGGTGGTGAACCAATCTTGAACGTTGGTGACTCGTTGATCGACAGGAGCGAGATCCCACACCTTGAGCGATTTTGGTTCGATCGCTTTGCTGGCGACGCCATCGATTGGATCTTTGATTCCCTTTAAATGTTTTTCGAACCAGACGAAACAGCCAAGTTGCAATTCCTGGGTGTCATCATGGCCACCGGTGGTCCAGTGGATGCCCAGGTTTTCGGGCTTTCCCAGGACCTGATACAGATGCGCGACCGACCGATGGATTCGCTCCACGCCGTCGATTGGGAAGATGGGATCGCGGTCGGTGTTTCCGATCAGAAGCGGTCGAGGTGCCATCATGGCGGCGAGGGTGCCGAAGTCCCAGCCATAAAAGTTGTTCATGAACATGCAGTCGCAGTGGCCATCGATGCATCGATCGACAATATGGTCTTGAAGGTCGGTGATCCCCGCAACCGGGACGGCGACTTGAATTCTTGGGTCGAGTGCTGCGGCATACCAGCTGTAGGCACCTCCCCCGCTCCGCCCAGTGATTCCGATCCGTTGCGGGTCGACTTCGGGTCGCTCCTGCAGATAGTCGATGGCTCGTATCGCATTCCAGGCTTCGACTCCCGCCGGTGTGTAGCCTCTGGCTACCCAGTCCCAGCGTTGGTATTGATAGAGCCCATGATGGATCCCCTCGATCTCTCCCAATTGAATCGTGTCGATCGCCATGCAGACATAGCCATGCTGGGCGAACCATAGCGGGTGGTGCTGGTAATGGGTCTTGTTCCCCAGGCTGATTCCTTCGGGCTTCACCTGAGCATGACCACAGACATAGAGGACGGTCGGTAGCGGGGTTTCCACCCGTTTGGGGCGATAAAGGTTGGCGGTAACCCAAAGGCCCGGTTGCGACTGGAAGGCCAGTCGTTCGACCACCACTTGTTCGATTTCGAAATGGCCATGGTCGATAGGGTTCAATGGCGTTTTTTCAGGCCACGGATCAAGGCCCAGCATTGCCTGTAGTTGACGCAAGAGATCTGGCCGGGCTTGGTCCCATGAGCTAGCGTCCTGGAAAAATGTCAAATCATTGCGTCGCTGAAGGTCAGCCACACGATCCGCCAGTCCAGACCGCAGGCGGTCTGCTGCCGTCTGGGCTTTCAGGAAAGAGTCTCCTAGAATGGCGGCCGACCACCAGCAAGCCAGCAGAGCCCAAATCCAGCCTGGCCGTTTGGAAGTCAGATGGATCGGTTGGTTTTCAACAGATGCGAACCATGGCGTGTGGTGGGTAGGTGGCATGACAATGCTCCCTCGGGTGAGGTCCACGGGATTCGGTTGGAATTCACGAGCGGACAGGGAAGGAACCAGCGGATGATACCGATACGGGATAACATACAGCCTCGCCGATGGCCGTGGGTGAATTATCTCATGATCGCCTTGTGCACGATCGCCTTTGCAGCGCAAATGATGTCGGGCGATGGAGGAGCGGCGTTGGCCGAACGATGGGGGATGATTCCCGCGCGCGTCACCAATCCAGGGAAGGCGGTGGTGGTTCCAGCGGAGCGGGTGGTATCAACGATTTTTGGGCCGCAGGTTATCAAGGGGATGCGTCAATTGCCAGCGGCTCCCGTGTCCGATTGGCTGACTCTGCTCACCTGCATTTTTCTCCATGGAGGGCTGATGCATTTCCTGGGGAATATGTGGTTTCTGCATATTTTCGGCGACAACGTCGAAGATCGTCTGGGCCATGGAATCTACTTGCTGCTTTATCTGGGGTGTGGATTGATTGCCAGCCTCACGCATCTCGCTTCGGATCTCCAGTCACCCATTCCCACGATTGGTGCCAGCGGTGCGATTGCTGGCGTGATGGGAGCCTATTTGCTTCTGTATCCCAAGGCGAAGGTGATGTCGGTTTTGCCGCTTCTGATTATCTTCCCCGTCATCATTTTGCCCGCGTGGATTTTCCTGGGACTCTGGTTTGCGTTTCAGTTCTACAACGGATGGGCATCGATGAACGCATCCGAGCAAACAGGAGTCGCATGGTTTGCGCATGTCGGTGGTTTTGTTGCGGGGATGGCGTTGGCGGTCGGCATGAAGTTCGCACACCATGTTTCGCCTCCTGTCGATGGGGTGCTGGCGGGCACCGAGAAAGATGGTTTCTATCCACGCGGCGGCTGATCGCTTGGGACCGAAAGGAGTATCGCGCAAAATTTCTGGAAGACGGTTTTCGTGCGATGGTAGGCCGATGCGTCACCATACGAGTCCGATGCGTCGTCATGCGATGAATTAGAAAGATGAGCGGGCTGCTGGAATCAAAGCGAGGGAGCCATAGATACCGATGGGGACAGAAGAAGCATGGCCTGGGTGTAGTCCGGAAGAGCCGATGTCGATCGGCCAACTGCATGCCTGGGCTCAAGCAGCGCTCCGGGAATCGATCCCGGATGCTTGGGTGCAAGGGGAGATCTCCGATCTTTCGCGACCATCCAGCGGGCATTGCTATTTGACGTTGAAGGACGCCGAGCATCAGGTGCGAGCGGTGGTGTGGCGTTCCTCGGCGGCGCGGATTGCATTCGATCTGCGCGACGGTCAGGAGGTTCTCTGCTACGGCCGACTAGATATCTACGCCCCGCGTGGGACCTATCAGTTGGTCATCCAGAAAATGCAACCTCTGGGTATCGGTCCGTTGCAACTGGCCTTCAAGCAGCTTCACGCGAAGCTGGAGAAAGAAGGGCTTTTCGCTGCATCAAGAAAGAAAGAACTCCCTGCCTTTCCCCGCCGCATCGGTTTGGTGACCAGTCCCACCGGCGCCGCCGCTCATGACTTCCTAGAAGTGCTGCGGCGTCGATGGCGAGGAGTCCATGTCATTTTGATCCCGGCGCGCGTGCAAGGGGAAGGTGCGGCGGAGGAAATCGAACGTGGGATCTGCCTGGCGCAACGCATCCAACCTTCGCTTGATATTTTGGTGGTCGGTCGAGGTGGTGGCTCGATGGAAGATCTGTGGTGCTTTAATGAGGAGCGGGTGGTGCGAGCGATCGCAGCGTGTTCGATTCCGACCGTCTCAGCTGTCGGCCACGAAATCGACGTGACCCTGGCCGACTTGGCTGCCGACGTGCGCGCCTTGACCCCTACGGAAGCAGCCGAAAGAATTTTGCCGGATGCCAACGAGTTGATGAGTCGATTGGTGGAGTCGCACCATCGACTGAATCGATCGGTGCTGAGGCGGGTCCAGGAAGCTAAGCAACATCTTCGGCTGCTTGCGGAACGCCCGATTCTGAAGGATCCGATGGAGCAGATTCAGCTGCGAAGGCAGCGGGTGGATGATCTTCAGGATCGGATGGAGCGGTATTGGTCCGTGCGGCTGGAACGAGCGCGCAGTCCAATCGATCGATTGGCTGGGCAATTGGCAGCGCTCAATCCTTTGGAGGTGTTTCGCCGTGGATATTCGGTCGTCCGAAGGCAGGACAATCAGCAAGTCGTCGATACGATTGGATCGGCGAAAGAGGGAATGGCGATCGAAGTGCTTTTGCGCGATGGCCGATTGATGGCTAGCGTGGATCAGGTCGATGCCAAGTCCCTGCTGCGGGAATGGAACGAAAGGCTTTCTTCGACCGATCTGCCATGATGGAGCGAACTAGGGGGGCGATCCTTCTTCCTTGGCCGCCGCAGCATCGATCCGCCCTAAAGCCCAGCGAATCGCCTCATGCGTGGAATCGGGATGCGGACGCTTCAGGTGCTCCATCAGGAGATTTCTTGTCGATGCGAGTTGGCGGTTTCCCGCTGCTAGAGCGGCGTTGCGCACCATGCCACTCCAGCCGGCCCTCAGCATCGGAGCATTGGCGTAGCGCGTCGTGAATGTGGTTTCGTCGATCGACAGCAGGGCGACCAGATTGCTTTGACGCACGGCAGGGTCTCCCTGCAGCCAATCGGTCTGTGAAGGGATTGGCTTGCGATTCCAAGGGCAGACCTCCTGGCAGATGTCACATCCCCAGACCCAATCTCCTAGAGCAGAGCGTAGCGATTCGGGGGCGATGCTACGGCTTTCGATCGTCCAATAGCTGATGCAGCGAGTTGCATCCAGTTGGTAGGGGGCGGGAAAGGCCTGCGTCGGGCAGGCATCCAGGCACGCGCGGCAGGTGCCGCAGTGTTGCGTCGCGAAGGGGGCATCCGGCTTCAGTTCGAGATCGGTGAGCAGGGCAGCGATGAAAGTGTAACTACCCAGTTTGGGATGGATCAGCATCGTGTTCTTTCCGATCCAGCCAAGCCCCGCAAGGCGCGCGAAATCTCGTTCCAGCAAGGGAGCTGTATCGACCGCTCCGCGGCACTTGGCTGATGGCTCGATTCTCTTCAGCCAATCGGAAAGATGGCGAAGTGGCTGCCGAATTCGATCGTGATAATCGATGCCGCTGCAGGCGTATGCCGCAACCTTTCCATCGCCCTGCCTGTCAGCCGATCGAATGGGTTGTTTGTACGAAAGCAACAGCATGACAAGGCTCTTGCAACCTGGCAAAACGCCATTTGGATGCCGGTAAGCTTCCCGGCGTCGATTCATGTACGTCATCTCCCCCGCGTGGCCTTCTTCCAGCCATTGCAGGAAAGCCACATACGTCTTCGCCTCCTGAGCCGCGACAATTCCCACCGCGTCGAATCCCAGTTCGACGGCATGGTGCTTCAAAGCCATGGTCAGTTCGTTGGATAGAAAGCGATCTGTGCTCATGGCTGGTTGGCGATGGGAATTGCAGTTAGCACAGAACGGAGAGGCAATTCCCGTGAATGACTTGCGCCTTAGGGCACGCCTTATGCCCTTCGGTGCAAGTTATTCCCGGGACATTAGAATTGGTGAATAAGTTGATGCATTCGTCTTTGTTCTCTACACTGACATAAATCATGTCATGAACTGCCTCTGAAAGCCAGCACCAGTCTACCAAGTCGGACTGTGTTGATCACACGATTGTGATACCTGCATATCGAGGGAAGTCGACCATCCACGAATGCCTTAGATCCGTATTTCACGCGATGCAGTCGTTGCAGTGCTAAGTGATTGTGGTGGAGAGTTCACAGGATGGTACGGTCGAATTGATTGAACGGGAGTTTCCCAGTGTGCGTGTCGTCGCCTTGGGTGCGCAGACGACGGCAGGAGCGGCTCGTAATCTTGGTGTCGCCTTGGCAAAGGGAAAGTCGATCTTGTTCGTGGATCAAGACTGTATCGTTCCCGACGACTGGATCGAAAGACTTAGCCGTCACCTGGAAGAAGACGGTGTGGGCGCGGTTGGAGGTTCGATCGGTTTCCGAAACTGGTCGAACTACAGTGGCTCAGCCGTCTATTTTCTCGAGTTTCTCTATCACTTTCCATCGCAAAAACCCGCGGTGCGAAATGGCAATTTCTTGATAGGATGCAACCTGAACTGCCGACGGGAATTCCTCTGCCGGCTCATCGCATTCGGCGGCTCAATGAGGGCCTTAGCCTGGAGGCATTGAAACTACTTTTGGCATTTCGGATCCATCATGGATACCCCTCAGGTATCAACTCGATCATCCATAACGAGATGCTCGTTCGTCGACTGGCTGCTTTGTCGGGGCCTTCACTTCGGTTTCACTCTCGACTGATCATGCCATTACAATCTTTCTGGCAGTCCCAGAAGGAGCGGATGGTTTCGAGGTTTGGGGAAATCTTCTGCGAGGATCTCGATCGCAATGACTCGGATCGGTGTATTTGGCAGTTCGAGGAGTTGATGGAATACTCACCCGGTTCGCTGGAATGGTTGAGCGAAGTGACGGGGTTGCCGAGAATCAACGTGACATCTGGCGATGCTGCGACTAGCGCAGTGGCCGATCAGATGCATCACCTTTGCTGGCACCCTTCCCTTGCCAGCAGGTTCCAGTGGCATCGGATGATCGTCGCTCGCCGAGTCACCAGTTGGGCACGAGGCGTCTGATGGCCAAGTGGTTTCCGCCGCATGGTCTCAGGAGTCGATGACATTCCAATACTCATTAGAATGTCTTGCGCGGTTGCGGAATTGCTGTTGAGGGCGCAGGCAAAACCTGGAGGAGGCGCTTTCTATTTCTGGGAGTCAGCCAAGCATCACTGAGATAGTGGTTCATGGCGGCTCCGTGGCATTGCGTGTGGTTGGTCTCAGGGAAAGCCAATGCCGAAGTGTTTCATTGCGACTCAGGACGAATCGTTCCAGCAGTACGACAAGAAGGGCTGATGCACCGAACATCGGGATGTAGAGGCTCAGGAGAAGAAACATCGCAACGAAGGTGGCTTGAATCCGTGGTTGCACCAAAGGTGGTGGTGCTCCTAGCGTCTTGGAAGTGCGTCGTCGCCACCACATCCGAAGGCCACTGACTGACAGGAGCAGCAGTCCGAGCGCCGTCAACAAACCGAGAAGCTGGTTTAGGGGACCGAAAAGCTGGCCTTCGTGCGCCGCGATACCTGCCGAGACGGCTTGGTCGATCCAATGCTTCTGGGAGAAACCGTCGTCACGGACGACGCGTCCCGTCGTCGCGTCTAGTTCGGTTGTCCTGCGGTGGACGCGATTTGGCGATTCCCCTTTGATCTTCCAAGGCCCGCCCTCGCTCTCCGGCGGCTCGATCAGAACAGGTGGTTCCAATTGCATCGAGACTGCCTTGGAGACGACCATCTCCAGGTGATCCCAGTTTTCCACGATGCCACCGCTGCTTCGACGAAAGCCTCCCTTTCGTTTCATAGGCTGGATGGAATCATTTGTATGCCCGGCATGGTCCCCAGCGGATTGGCCGCCAAGGGTCCAGTCCTGCTTGGAGAGATCAGCACCCACCAGCGCGCGCGCCTGCCGAAAGTAACTCCCCCAGAACTTGGCCCAAGGAAGGCCGGTCGCAAGAAGAAAAAACGCGAACGCGGCGATCCAAAATCCTGTGACTCCGTGGAGGTCTCGTATCCATCGCCGTGGTCCGCTGTGCCAGCGAGGATAAAGGATGCCTCCCCAGCCCTTATGGCTGCGAGGCCACCAGAGAAATAGACCGGTTGCCAGCATCACGATCGTCCAGGAACTTGCAAGCTCTACGAGATTGCTGCCGCGAGTCCCCATCAGCAACTGGCCATGGAGACGCTTCAACCAGTTGAAAAAGCGACTGTCATCCAGCTCCCACCCCAGAACCTTGGCTTGATTGGGATCGACGTAGACTCGCTGCAGTTTTCCTTCGTGCATCACCAGGAAACGGGATGCCTTCCAGCCTGAGTCGGGGAGCAGGTAGGCGGCCGGTTTGGATTGCGGGAATGTTTCCAGTGCGGCTTGGAACTGCATTGCAAGAGGTTGAACGATTTCGCCGGAGACCTTTTCATCCCAGGTACGATCGAGCCATGGTTCCAACTGCGGGCGATAGAGGTAGAGGGCTCCGGTGAGCGACAGAATGATGACGAAGGGAATGCAGAACAGCCCTGCGTAGAAATGCCATCGCCAGACAGCGCGATAATCGGGCCATGAGGATTTGCGGTGGAGCATTGGGGTAGCGATTCCATGAGCGAAGTGAGATGTCGGGGACGGAGGGGGGGATGGAAAAAAGGCAGGGGGCGTTGGCGATCCCATGGGGGCGCCCCCTACCTTGCAAAGACGATCAGAACTCGCCGACCGCTTCGCCTCCATCGATACTATGGAGCGCGCGATGTAGCGAAGCATCCATGCCGTTGCTGAAGAACTGAACCGAACCATCGGCAAGTCCTACCATGGCACCGCCAGTATGGTAGCTTCGAGGAGCGAAGTAGCCGGTGAAGTGAGTGACGACATCCGGGATGACGGAATTGGGAGTGGTGTACCCATTGGTCAATGAATTGATGGCGCCGCTGAAGGCCCAGGACTGGCCCCGTCCCCGCAAGGCAGGACTGGTGCCTCCGCGCCAACCGGTGAAGGTCGGCCAGAGCACGGTGAGGTCGGGATTGGAAATCATGCCCGCTGCGTTTCGATAGCCCGACCAGCCGCCTCCCGTTGCGGCCAGGCCAGGCGATGCGTTGAGCGCGCTGCTGACTCCTCCCGAACCGTTCAGCGTGTAGGCATAGGGAAACTTTGGCAGCTTCCCTGCTGGAAGTGTCATGTCGTCGCCCACGCTTCGCACCGTTTCGCTGAACGCGACTGTATTGGAGCTCCCGTCAATGATGTCGCGAAAGGCGCGGGTCGACCGTTGGTAGACGATTCCATCGGTGGGCCACCGAACGTCGTTGTTGGTTCCCTGGCCGCTACCAAAACTGACCATGTAGTTCAGGCCGCCGTAGGTGTAGGCGGTACCGCCAGCCATCACGCGCACCGTAGAAGGAGCCGGATCGCTGGGGCAAAGAAAGATCGAAAGCGGGGTAGCGAACGCCTGCACGAAGGATGGGTGTGGGACTTTCGCATTGAAAGGACCGGTGAAAGCGGGAAGGGCATAGTCGAGCATTTGGTGCAAATTCACCTGCTCCACATAGGGTAGAAGCCTAGCCTGCACCGAGAAGTCGGTGTCGACCGCGCCACCCATTGGAAACTTGCGAAAGGCCGATTCGTAATTGAGCATCGCAAGACTGAGTTGCTTCATGCTGTTGCTGCACTGCATGCGACGCGCCGCCTCGCGCGCCGCCTGAACTGCGGGCAAAAGCAATCCAACCAGAACGCCGATGATGGCGATCACGACCAGAAGTTCCACCAAAGTAAATGCGCAACGCTTGCGCAGGAGCCGATTGGATTTCATCATTTGTTTTCCTAGTTTCGATGGGTTTGGCAAGAAAAAGAGTCCCTTCGAGAACGCACTGGTGGTCTACCGATCCCAGTGGTTGAGGGAGATTCGTGGGGGGCAACCGCAGCCAATTGCCCCGAATCGGCGCTTGCGCGCCGCCTGCGTTGATCCAGCTCGCGGAATCGCCTAGTTTGTCGGGGCGAATCTCATGGGATCGATTGGGAAGGGCCTACAGCAATACGTCGATATGCACTGAAAACCTTTTCGGGCGACGCATCCATTGTGCGACGTCTCAAGGTGCATTCGGACAGAATCGGCTTTCGGAAGCGATGTTCCTACGGGAGGCCCAACCGGATGGGACATCCCTGGCCACCCTGGCTCTTCTAGCTTGCGATCCCCTATCTCTGTTTGCTTTGTCCCTAGAGAGCCGAGCACCTAGGGGGAGGGGTGTCGACTTCATCGTTCCAAGATGGCCATCTTTGTTCCAGCGGGGTACTGGACGGAAACGAACAGATGGCGAAGGCGCTCGTTTTTCCAAAAAGAGTCGATAAGTACCAAGGCATGGATAGGAACGCGGAAGGGCCGCCTCGGCAATCCAGCCCCTCAAACGCCGCATGAATTGGAGATTTTTGCACTTTGCCGCAGCAGGTTTTTTTCTTCTCTTTCGGGTTGCTCTTCGTGGCATCTTTGCAGCAAGAGCCTTTTGCGCCCGACATAGGAGACGGAGGGCAGCAGGTGGCGGACGCCAGGATGACCGGCTCCTTTCCTCTTTTCTCTGACTCCAGCGTCACCGGCTCATCAATATCGACGGACTCCCAGGCGGCCAGATATTGTTTAGGGCTTCGCCCCCTGCGCTGAGCCCAAGCCGCTCGCTCCACTGCGGTATAACAGCAGCAACGAGACTTGCACTGTTGGGCACTGCGGCAACCGCACCGATGCCCACGACACGGAAAATCCTCGATCCCTTCCAGAGACATCTGCCACACAGGGGAAGGCAGCAGTCCCATCAGAAAGGTGGCGAGTACCAGCCACTTCAAGGATGGAAATCTGTGGAGCGTCAAAGGTTGGATCAAGGGACTGCAAACACTTGTCGAGGGATGTAGCGAATCGAGTTCGGTCGAAAGATGGCTCCCCGCGGAGCGACATTGACCAGATCCATCAAAACGCAATTCGAGATCAGAAACAAGGAGTCGTCGGACGATGAGATGCAATTCAAGTTCAGCACCATCCGTGATGGACAACACCTGGACGGTGGCTTCCGGTGCAACCAATCGGCCTCAATGGTCTTTATTTTTCAAGATTTGGATCGCATTGTTCGTCCTTTTTGGGGGTGTGGTTTTGGCGTGGGGTGGACAGGGGGCAGAGTCTGAAAGGTGGGATGAGGCGATTCGTCGCGTCATCGATCAGCAGCAGAAAGCGTGGAATGAAGGGAGCATTGAGAGATTCATGGACCACTACATGAGGTCGGATGATCTGACATTCTCCTCCGGGGGGAAGACCACCCGTGGTTGGACGGCCACAAGGGACAGGTACATGGCTCGCTACCCAGATCGGTCTACCATGGGAACTGTGACTTTTTCGGAGATTGAGCCTTTTCCGCTTGGGGATGCTTCGGCCTTTGTCCTCGGGCGATGGAAGTTGGACCGTTCCTCCGAACCGATCGCCGGCAACTTTACCTTGGTATTTCGGAAAACCGAAGAAGGCTGGAAGATCGTCCACGACCACACGTCATCGGATCCAAAAGAATGAATTTCACGCTGGTTTTTCCGAGGAAATAGTAAATAGGATGATGGACGATCGGCCTTACGCCCGATCGGGCTCACCAGGAGTCCGTCCCTGACCGGTCGCTTTGGGGGACCGAGGAGGACGGGTTCTGCCGTGGTACTTTGCCAATGGGAACTCCCATGAATTCCTTCGTCAGCATCGGTTTGCGACATTGCGAAGAGTTGAGCTGGGGGGCTTGCCCAACCGATCGTTCCCGAGGGAACCGGAGTTTGTTTGGGGTGAGCGGCTCATTTTTCTTGCACGCTTCGAATTGGTTGCTGATCGCTCTTTGTTTGGCTTTCCCCGCCCCGATCGCTTTCGGTCAAACCTCCCCTTCCGTTCCGGAGGATCCCTTTGCGATTGACGATGATTTTTTTTCCCGCGAGGTCAGCCTCCCGATCGCGTCTTCCAAAGCATCTTCGGAATCCTCGGCTCTCTCGGATGTCTGGGAGGGTGGTGAGCCGGCGCCGTGGCTGGTGGAATGGCTGAGGCAACAGGCATTGCGGAATCTGCCAGAGCAGATCGAGGAGAGGAAGGACTGGGGTGGGCAGATCGAGGTGCTGGATGGCTGGAAAGTCGATTGGGATGACCATCGGCTGAAGACCAAGCGACGTTGGAAGATGGCAAACCATGGTCTATGGAAGCGGTATTCGGTTCGATGGCATGATCCGGAAAAGGAATTGAGTTTGCAGGTGCTGCGATTGGATCCCATCGGACCAACAGAAATACGGACGGAGGTGAGAGTCGAAGCGCCTTTGGAGCTTTTCGCTAGGGCTTCGCAGTATCGTTGGGATATGCAGATGTGGAGTCTCTCACTGCAAGCGCGAGCCCGAGTGCGATTGGATCTGGTGACCCGGATCCGAGTTCAGTCGATACCGACGGAGGTACCGCCTGCGATACGGATCGAGCCGCATGTGGAATCGGCTTCGGCGACTGTGACGGAGTGGCGTGTGGAGCGTATCAGTCAGATTCAGGGGCCGATGGCAGAAGCTCTTGGAGAGTCGATGGAGCGATTGATCGAGCAGAAGATCGCGGAGACGAATGAAAGTCTGGCAGAGAAAATCAATCGTGCCATCGCCAAGAAGTCGGATGGGTTTCGCTTTTCGTTTCAGGAGTGGCTGAAGCAATCGGCAGCGAAACGCCCCTGATTGCGAAGGGTCATCCTTTGGGCGGTTCCTGAAGCCTCTGGCGATACTGTTCCCATGCAGACCGCAGCGAATCGAGCAGCCGGTGGATTTGTCCCGCCGCGAGATACACGCGGGAGGAGACGGCAAACTGTGGATAGAAGTTGGTGATGAAGTCGAGGCTAAATTCATGCGGTCCATGGCCGATGACGACTGCGTTGGCGTAGGCGCCGCTGAGCAGTTCATCGGGCAGTTTCAAGTCGTCATAGACTTCTTGCGCGGTCATCTTGCGGGTGAGGTTGGATGGGGGTTTACTGGCCGGCGGCCTAGCAGTGACTGGCGACTCCGGATCCGAGGGGCCTTGGGTGGGAGGGATCGATTGCGTCGAACCCAGGACATCGATCGTCCCGCTGGCAAGGTCGACCTGTGGCTTGCTGGAGGGCGTTGGCGAGACTTCACGAGCATTGCCATGCAGCGAGCCCGTCACCAGCGTCGTGGAGTCGGCAACCACTGGTAGAGGGCCATAACGCTGAGTGTAAAGATCGATATTCGTTTTCAGCGCTTCGGCAAACTGAGGCAGAATGGGGTGCGGCATCACGATGCGTGCGACGATCTGATGAGGGCGTCCCAGATTCTGAACGAAGTCGATGATGAATTCGGTCGCTCCCGTCATCACGATCACGCCGGTCGAAAAGACACCCCGTTGCAGACCTTCGGGAACTCGAGCCCGAATCGGGGGTTTGGAGTCGTCATCCGAGAGCGGGCCAGATGGAGGCTGAGTCATCTTGCTGGTTCCAGTCGACTGGGCGAGTGCATCGAAGGAAGTTGTCGAGCGATCGGTGTCGAACGCGTTGGATGTATCGTACGGGGGGAGTGGGCGGACGGCTACGTCAATTCCCTACCCAGAAGGGCGATGCCGCACTCTGGAGCTGATCTCGATGGGGTGATGTGGATCGCGTCAGCACCGGACTGCTGTGACCTGTTAGCTTGCGATCACTGTCTCGAAACATCAGTTCCAAGCCTATCGCATTCCTTTCCCTTCGAGAGGTGATCAGTCATCTTTCAGTGGATCGATGGGAGGCGACTTGGAAGCAGGGACGAGAGCAGGGGTGGCGGGAAGCGCATGCAGTGTCTTAGCCGCATTGCGGAGCACCGCAAGAAAAACGACGGCGGCGGCAAGGACCAACAATGGGAGACTGCTGAGCACAACGGAGTTTTCCTGAAATGCCTCCAGAACCGCCCACATCGGATTGAAGATCGAGTAGGGTTCGAAGTAGTAGTTGTTGAAGCCGTTAAGAGCGAGGCTGATGAGGATGGGAAGCACGGACCCAAGGGCTAGTAGCAGTATCACGATCAAGAAGCCGGAGACCCTGGAATGACGTTGCTGCAATCGCAGCAACAAGAGCCGTGCCGCGCCGAGGTAAAACACCAAGTGGCAGGCCATCACGACGGCCGCGATCATCGTCCAGTCAAAATTGGCGTCGGCACGTATCGCGAAAAAGCTCAGTCGGCGATGGGCTTCGACGACCAGCAAGGCCGAACTGAAACTGACGACGACAAAAATGTAGCCCCACGATCCGCCTGGGTTCAGCCATGCAGAGACGATCCGTTGAAGGGGCGATCGGGCGAGGGATCGACGGGCGCGAAGCGAAAGGAATTGTGGTTCCCTCAGCATCAAACTGCCAGCGACCAACCATTGGCAGGCCAAGACGATCAGAATGGGTGCCCAGACTTCACCCTGCAGGCTTTGGCTGATGAGGGTGATGGCGATACCAAGCGAAAGCCAGACCCACTGGGTAGCAAGAAGCCAGAATCGGATCGGCTTCGCATAATTCTCTGCAAGAATACCTATCTGAGCTGCAGCCGTATTGAGTGCCAGGAACATGTAGGCAAGTCCCAGGCCCCATGCTGGGAGCATGGCCAACCAGAACCCGCTGGACTCACTACCCGCAAAAAAAGATCGCGCGCCGTTCAGGGAAGCCATTCCCCAGCCCATCCAGGTGAGCGTCAGAGGAATGCAGATCAGCATGAGGCCCAGCATGGAGACAACCGGGCGCTGGCCCTGGCGATTGGTGCTGGCCAGGAAAATTCCGACGGCGCTGGTGGCGGCCGACAAGATGATGGTGGTGAAGAGGATGACGAAAATGGTTTCGATCGAGAGACCTCGCAGAAGGTAGGTCAAAACGATGCACGGCGTGAGGGTGGCGAGATAAAGGAAGGTCTGCAGCATGGCCGCCAGCAGTTTTCCAGCGACAATCTGCCAAGGCGTCAGCGTGGAAATGGCAAGGACATCCCCGGTCCCCTCGTCCATCTCTGCTGCCATCGACTGGTATGCCGCCAGTGGGACACTGATGCAGGTGGGTAGCAGGAACAAGACAAAGTATCCGGCCATCATGAACGGGCCGGTTGATTCGTAATAGATCGCCGGCATATTCTCGGCGATTCCGTAGATCGTCCAGATCAGGATGAATACCAACACCGCCCAAAAAGTGATGACGAACTGCCGACTTTTAAGTTGCTGGCGGGTTTCTCGGACCAAGATTGGGCTGATCCGATCGCTCCACTTGGCCATCAACTGATCCCAGCGCGAAGGGGATTCCAGGATCCGATCGATGGCGGAGATGTTGCGTTGATCGAGTTGTTGATCGTCTTGGCTGATCGATGTCATTGGACGGCTCCCGTCGTGATCTGCATGAAAAGATCCTCCAGGGATTGTTCCTGGGACATCACTTCCAGAACGGGGAAGTCGGCGTCGCACAACGCGCGAACCAGTTGAGCCTGTTCGTGAGCATCGCCCGTGAAGACGAATGTTGCCAGTTCCTTGTCGACCTCGACCTGGTCGACTTGAGGGCGTCCTTTCAGCCACGACTCGAGGGCCGGCTGTGGCAGGTGGGTTCGAATTCGGATCTTGGAATGCCTGCGGAAGGAGTTCTGGATATCCTCCAGAGGCCCGACCGCCAGCAATCGGCCTCGTTCGATGATGCCAACGGCATTGGCCATCTCGGCCAATTCCGTCAGGATATGGGAAGAAACAAGGACGGCTTTGCCACGGGCTGCTAGGGCTTGAATCATTTGCCGAAGTTCGATTCGGGCTCGTGGATCCAGCCCGTTCGCTGGTTCGTCGAGGATGAGTACCGCAGGATCATGGATGAGGGCGCGTCCCAGGCATAGTCGCTGCCGCATCCCCTTGGAAAGCCCCCGGATCGGTTTGGAAGCAATCTTGTCCAAGCCGGTGAAGCCTAGGGTGTGACGTACGGCGCTGGTGCGATCGCGGCCGACCAAACCATAGGCTCGAGCGAAGAAGTCGAGGTATTCGACACAGTCCATATTGGTGTAGGTGCCGAAGCCATCGGGCATGAAGCCCATGACGCGGCGAACCAGTTCCGGGTCGTTGACAACGCTATGGCCCTGCACCATGGCATCGCCGTAGGTTGGTGTGTCGAGCGTCGCGAGGATGCGCATCGTGGTGGTCTTGCCGGCACCATTGGGGCCGATGAACCCAAAGACATGCCCAGGCATGACATCGAAGGTGACGTCCTGAACGGCGGCCGTTTGCCCGAAGAAGCGATGCAGACGCCTCAATTCCATCGCCGGCGGATCTGAAGAGTGCATTCCTACCATCGGCCCACCACCAGATGAAAGTCGTGTTCGGGATGTTTTTGATTAATGGTTGAGGGGAGGTAGGAGGCCGTGCGACTTTGGATGGCGAATTGAGATCGGGGTGGCGTGTTGCCTCGTCGCACCGCCACGTCGAAGGCATTGCTAAAGCGGGTCACCATCCATGCCACGCCAGCGCCGCGGGTGATGGCCCCAGCACCCGGTCCAGCAACCGGCACCAGTCCCGTTGTTCGGGCGTTGGACCAGGCCTTGTCGAGTTCCAGAAGTGCCTCACCCGGTGCGATCTCAGCGAGTGTTCCCTGCGATTTGGGGTCGATACTTCCCTGCCAAGCTTTTCCGGAATCATCCCAGACCCAGACGTTTTCCCAGCGATCCTCTGTGGGGTTTTGCAGAATCATGTTGCCCTGAGGATCCAAGGTAGGATGGCGCCAACCTGTCCACTCCACCGGTTGCTTTCGAAACAGCGACACGACATTTCTTGTCGGGATCGCGCCGAGGACGCGTTGACCCTTCCCTTCCTCACGGATCCACTTCCCGCGCCAGACGTTGTAGTCCTGCGGGTATTCAAGAATCGCATCCTCGGGCAAATCGATCCCACCACTGGGCGGCATCGGGCAGAAAACGGTCTCGCAGGCTGTGCTGAAGGCAGCGCCTCGCTGCGGGTCAGCAAACGTCACCGAAGCTCGACGAATCCGATTGCTGAGGCCTTCATAGCCCAGAGCATAGACGACGATCATCGAGGTGAACAAAAGGGAAATCAGGGGAAGAACGACAAGAAGCCAGTATGGTTTCTGGGTGCGACCGGTGCGAATCGCAAGCCAGGGCCCGATGAGGCCAGCAAAAATCCCGATGAATGCAGCGAAGCCTAGGACTGGAATCTGTCCCACGCCGGGAATCAGCCAGTCGACCGGTGCCGGCGCTTCAAATCGCTCCAGTATCGAATTGATATTGCTGCGTCCGTTGATCAGTTTTGGGTTCGTCTGGTTAATCATTTGGTCTGCTTCTCCCCAAAGTCGATCGGAGGCATCGATCGAATCCGATCCTGTCGGCCCCGAAGGATCGGTGGGCGCGGGTAGCCATGCGATAGAACCGATACCGATCGACTGCCACCGGCTGGTTGGGTCGGCCGGGGGAGCAACTCCGAATAATTGATGCATCTCCTCGTCGCTTGCGCCCAGAAATAGGCAACGTCCTCCGGACAGAATCCAGTGTCGCACCGCTTTCTGCTGAAGGTCGTCGAGCGTCGCCCAGGAGGATAGCGGAAGGAGGATTAGAGGATAGGAGGCTAGGTCGATCCATCTTCTAGGAATTCGAGCGGGAGTTGTCACCCACTGATCCGATTCGGTGATGTAGAGTCGATTGACCGCTCTCCAAGGTTCCATCGAAGCATCTTTGAAGTTTCGAAGTTCCCCCAGCGGTTTGGTCCATCTGGCCTCCTGCTGCAGTTCCTGTTTCATCGCTTCTATTTGGTCGGGGTTTCCTTCCCATCCCAGTGCATCCCACCAGTTGGAATCGAGCACGAACAGATGGGATTGGTATTGAGGAGACGACGCGTTGCCATGCGTTTGCCAGCGATCTGTTCGAAGGCCAGCCAGTCGTCTGCCCTGCACCGAACAGGAAATCGCCCAAGTGTATTTTCGTCCAGCAACTGGAATGGCGATCGACTTCTCCATCGCTCCCTGAGGAAGCGTTAGCTTCTGAACGGTGGTTGCTGTTGGGCCATACCGGCTTACGTAGAGTTCGATCTCCATTTCGACATCGGCGGGGAACGGAAGTCCGTCCGTCCGTTTGACTCGCACGACAAAGGCCCCTTGGTCCAATGTCGAATTGTCGTAGACCAACACATCGAGTCCGTCGGTTGGTCCCAATTTGCGGTTGCTGATTTGAGTAGGGTTCGATGGGGTGGTCACCATGGAATAGTTGGAGGGTGGCTGAGCGAGCAGATTGCCCGGCACTCCCAGAGCCAGCAATAGCCACACCCAATGCCACATCCAGAAGTCCAGCTTTCCCGGCATGGTACGTTGCCCCTCCGCTCTACCATTCCGAACTGTGGAACCAACCGGCACCATAGTGCAACCTTTCCTAATCAGCCACGTCGGGTCTGGAAGAGCGAGCGACAGCGTCTGGGAGCCGTTCTTCAGCAAATGGGGACTTTCTTGATTCCTCTCTTGCTTGGGGGGCTCCCAGGCCGGCAAAAAGAGTCGCCAAAAAACCGATCGCAGCTAGAGCGACGATGGGGACGACTCCCGCAAGCAACACCTGAAAAGCGAAAGCTGCCCAGGTGTTTCCTGTGACGGACATTTGAAAGATGGCCATTGCGATCGCAACGATGACGGTCAGTGCCAGCAAATGTCGGATTGTCCAAGGAGATGGTGTGGAATTCATGGTTGCCTCTGTCGTCCCCATCCAGCGGTCGTCGTGCGATCGCAGTTTTCACCTTCGTATCTCATCTTCATTGTAAACCTCCGGTGACATGGATGGGGTAAGTGCAGCGTGGGACGGCTATTTCTCCACTGTAAACCTCCGCGCCATGGCGGATTGATCGAGCGATCGATGATCAAGTCGATCGTGCGGGGAACCGCTAGAAAAGCTAGGGATCGATGGGATGCGAAAGAGATTTCCTGGGATGGCGGACATCTTGCTTCCGGTCTCTCCGCGATCACTGGATAACCGAACAACAACTCCGTTTACACCTTCCGGCGTCTCAATCTCATTTTGCTTCGGATCTGATTTGCCACCGTAAACAGGTTTGCGCGTAAGAGCATCGAACTCATGCATTGGATGCCCATGCCTCTGCAGAATGGGCAAGATGGTAAGTCTTCCTTCTGATTCGGAAATCGGTTGCAGAAAAAAGTCCGGAAAATCGATCGCAGTCCGATCGGATGGTCCACAGTTTGCGATGGCTTGATTGCAACGTCGGTATTCGACGGAGAGTCGGTTGTCGCGCGTTGATGGGCCAATTGGCCGGGGTCGTATTTTTTTTTAGTTCTTATTCGCAAAGGAGTTTGAGATGTCGCAGGCTTGGAAGAATTTTCTGCGTCGTGAAGAAGGTGCCAGCTTGGTTGAGTACACCCTGCTGTTGGTTTTGATTGCGGTGGTTGCGATCACTGCGGTGTCGACTTTGGGTACGACGGTTAGCACCCAGATGAACACGATCGAAGACAAGATCGACTAGTGGTCGGATGGGAATCATTTTGGCGGTTTTTGAAGAACTTTTTAGTGAATGGGAGGATATGCCATGGTGAATCGAATGAAGAATTTTCTGCGTCGTGAAGAAGGTGCCAGCTTGGTTGAATACACGCTGCTATTGGTCCTGATTGCGGTGGTTGCGATCACTGCGGTGTCGACTTTGGGTACGACGGTCAGCACCCAGATGAACAACATCGAAGACAAGATCGACTAGTTGTCGGATGGGAATCATTTTGGCGGTTTTTGAAGAACTTTTTAGTGAATGGGAGGATATGCCATGGTGAATCGAATGAAGAATTTCCTGCGTCGTGAAGAAGGTGCCAGCTTGGTTGAGTACACCCTGCTGTTGGTTCTGATTGCGGTGGTTGCGATCACTGCGGTGTCGACTTTGGGTACGACGGTCAGCACGCAGATGAACACCATTGAAGACAAGATCGACTAGCGGTCGGATGGGCGGTATTTCGGCGGTTTGGTAATGAACTTTTTTAGTGAATAGGAGCATATGCCATGGTGACCCGAATGAAGAGCTTTCTGCGTCGTGAAGAAGGTGCCAGCTTGGTTGAATACACGCTGCTATTGGTTCTGATTGCGGTGGTTGCGATCACTGCGGTGTCGACTTTGGGTACGACGGTCAGCACGCAGATGAACACCATTGAAGACAAGATCGACTAGTTGTCGAAGGTGATTGAGGTCGGAGGGGGCGGCGTGTTGCTCTTGCTTGTTTGAGGAAGATGTGAGCGCAGTATCCTGGGAAGCCATTGGGGTTTGCGTGCTCGCCGCGTGGCTTGTGGTGCTTTCCGTGTACGACTTCATTGCTTACCGCTTGCCCAATATCGGGACTCTCCCGTTGTTGGTGGCGGGCTTAGTGGTTGCGGCCATCCGGTGGGGTTGGGCTGGCTTGGCTTGGGCATCTTTGGGTGCCGCTGTGGGGATCCTTTTGGGGCTCCTTCCTTTCCTGCGCGGCGGTTTTGGTGCTGGGGATGTGAAGTTGCTTGCGGGTTGTGGTGCGATCGTAGGGCCACAGGGGATTGTCTACGTCTTTGCGGGTGCGGTGATTCTCCTGGGTCTTTGGTCGTTGGTGATATGGATTCTGGGTCCACCCATTGATGCAACGTCGCTGGTAGTCCGCAGGGCGGGCGGGGACGAAGAGTCTGCCGTGGCGAAGGTAATTCGCGACCCGAACCGTCGTTGGAAAGCGATCCCTTTCGGGCCGTTGTTAGCGATTGCGATGGCAGGTATATGGTGGTTGTTTTGAGGTCGTTTTGAACCCTCGCTTCAAGAGGAATTGAGGCATATGTTCAACGTTCGCAGCATTGTTGTTACCCTACTTGCTCTGATCTGTGGCGGCATTGCCGTCATGGGTGCGCAGGGGATGGTGGGAGCGAACAATCGCGGTGCGGGTGGAGTGAAGACCGTTCGGGTTCTGGTGCCGAAGCAGGCGATCGAGCGGGGAAGTGTGCTGGCTGAAAACCTTCTGGAGTGGGCGGAATGGCCAGAGTCGGTTGCCACCAAGCACATGCTGACCGACCTGAAGGCAGCTTCGATGCGACGATGTCGCGAGGATTTGGTGGCTGGTGAGCCTGTGTTGGAAGGGAAGTTGGTGCCGCGCGGTGAGCCGTTGACAGCGGCCGACATGATTGGAGAGGGGATGCGCGCGATGTGCATCCAGTTCCAGACCCCAGCGGCTGCCATGGCTGGTTTGATCTTTCCGAAGGATCGCGTCGACCTCTACATCAACGAGCCGGCACGGGATGGTAGGTCGAATCCAACCAGTCGGCTTCTTTTGGCCAACGTTGAAGTCTTCGCCATTGGAGATCAACTCAGCGCTAGGAAGGAGAAGGACAAGGAGAAGTCGAAGGAGCTTCAGTCGACGTCAGTCACATTCCATGTATCAGTGAAAGATGCGGCGATTCTCGATAACGCCAGAGCGGATGGGCAGCTCAGTATCGGACTGAGAAATCCGAAGGATAAGCAGGTTGTTGTCGAGGTAGTGGAGTTGCCGGAACCGACTTCTGATTCGGTGCAGCCAGCCTCTTTGGTGGCCCCGTCTGAGCCGCCGTCCAGGAGGGAGGTCGTCAAGCCGGCTGCGGTCAAGCCAATGCTATTTCTGCGAGGCAACGACTCGCAACTGATCTCTCGCTCGTGGGCTCCCGGCCGATGAGCGAACTGCTGGCGATGATTGGTTGCGATGACGACTTGCTGGCCGCGTCTTTGAGGCAACAGTTGGTGGAAAAGGGAATCCGCGTTGACGCTAGGCACGTTGTGCCTCTCTCGGAGCTTTCTGCCACCGCTGTTTTGGAATCCCCTGCTTTGTTGTTCGCCGTGTTAGGGGGGGATCTTGCGGGCAATGTCCCTATGCTCCGCGAGCTATCGATGACCAGTCCAGCGTACTTGGTGGCCATCGGTCCTTCGGATGATGCAAAGAGCGTGGTTCGAGCGATGCAGGCGGGGGTGCAGGACTACATCGACGTTCTGCAGTTGGAGAATGGGTTGAATGATACGGTGGGCAGGTTTCGCGCGCGGCGTCATGGGGCGGTGCAAGAAGCCAATGGCGGAGCGATATGGGGTGTGATCAGTGCATCTGGAGGAGCAGGATGCACCTCGGTCGCGCTAAACCTAGCGACGCTTTTGGCTAAAGGCGAGGCCAACGGTTTGGTTTTGGATTTTGAGAGCGTTAGCGATATTTCGCTATACCTTGGGGTTCAGCCTCGGCATACGCTGGACGACCTATTGGCGAGTTGGTCCAAGCTCGATGACAACCTTTACAGTCGAATCCTGGCGCCGACGGAGCGAGGTTTTTCGTTGCTTCAGGGTGGAAGTCAAGCAGCCAATCTTTGTTTCGGGATCACCGATGCCATGGTCCGCCGCATTCTTTCCTTTTCCCGGCTCAGGCACCCATGGATCGTCATCGATTTAGGAAAGATCGGTCATCCAGCGATGAGGGAAGCTGCGATGCGATGCAGTCGCCTGGTCTTGGTGACTCGCCGCGAGTTTGTGTCGCTCACCAAATCCAAAGGTCTGTTGGACCTTCTGGATACTTTGGGCGTCAAGGCGCATCAGATCGTTGTGATTGCCAATCATGACGGAGAGCCTGGGCAGTTGTCGGTTCGAGAGTCAGAGGAATTGCTGGGGCGAAAAATCGATCTGCGGCTCCCTTATGCATCACGACCTCATTTGACCGCCATGCACGGCGGAGTGCCGCTGGTTACCTCGCAGCCCTGGTCGATTTGGGCATGGCGATTGACCAGTTGGTTGAAGAAGCAAGTTTCCCGGTCCTTAGTTCGTGCCTAGGCTCATTTTGGGCGCGCGAATTGCAGCGGATGAGGAAGTGATCGGTTTGGTTTCATGCATAAATAGGTTTCCAAGGGTGTGAAGCGATGGCATGGTTGCTGAGGCCAAAAAAGAACGACGCCGGGCCCCATGAAGCTGTCCAGGTGCTAGGTGCTGAGTCGACGCAAGCGGTCGGCGAAGGCGCTGGAAATGGAGCGACGGTTGGATCGGAAAGCAGCGCAGCATCTTCGTCACCTGCTCCCGGCGTGCCCAGTTCGCCATCGAATGGCGTGGTGGTGAAGCCACCGGAAGAGGTTTCTGAATACATTGAGGACCCGAAGTTTGTTGCGCTGAAGCGTGAGTTGCACCAGGAGGTCATCGCGCAACTGGACCCGGTTGCCATCGGGAAGGCATCGCCCGAGCAGTTGAGGGCAGAGGTGCGTCGGCAGGCAGAGATTCTCTGTCGTAGTCGCAAGGATCTGCTGACGTCGGCGGAGCATGAGCGCTTGATCAAGGAAGTGATGGACGAGGCGTTTGGGTTGGGGCCGCTGGAGCAGTTGCTTTCGGACCCTGACATATCGGACATCCTGATCAATGGCCCGAAAATGATCTACATCGAGAAAAAGGGAAGGTTGCAACGGACGCATGTCACCTTCCATGACGACCGCCATTTGGTTCAGATCGTTCAAAGGATTGCTGCGCAGATCGGTCGACGCGTCGATGAAATGAGCCCGATGGTCGACGCACGACTCGCCGATGGCAGTCGTTTGAATGCGGTGATTGCCCCGGTCGCGCTCGATGGGGCTCTTGTGTCGATTCGTCGATTCGGTGCCAAGCCACTGCACCTTCAGAAGCTGGTCGAGAATCAATCGATCACGCAGGAGATGGTTGACTTTTTGATCGCCAGCGTCAAGGCGCGAGCCAACATCATCATCTCTGGGGGGACGGGAAGCGGGAAGACGACGTTGCTCAACAGTCTGTCGCGTTACATCCCTGAAGATGAGCGGGTGGCGACGATCGAGGACGCTGCCGAATTGCGGCTACAGCAGCCTCACGTGGTTCGGATGGAAACCAGGACCGCCAATTTGGAAGGGCTAGGCGAGATCACCACGCGGGACTTGGTGCGAAACGCGCTTCGGATGCGGCCAGACCGGATTTTGATCGGGGAGTGCCGTGGTGCCGAAGCACTCGACATGCTTCAGGCGATGAACACGGGGCATGAAGGCAGTTTGACGACCATCCACGCCAACACCACTCGCGACGGAGTCAGTCGATTGGAAATGATGGCCAGCATGGCTGGGTTCGATATGCCAATCTGGGTGATTCGCAAACAGATCGCTTCGGCCGTTAACATCATCCTGCAAGTCTCGCGGCTTAGCGGCGGTGTGCGGAAGGTAACGAGGATTTCCGAGATCACCGGGATGGAGGGAGAGGTGATCAGCATGCAGGACATCTTTGAATTTCGGCAGACCGGGCTGAACAGCGATCGCGTCGCGATCGGTCAATTTGCTGCCACGGGGATCCGACCATCGATCATCAACCGGATTCACTCCTACGGCATTGATCTGTCCAATGAGATGTTCGAAAAACGCGTCCTCATGGACTGCAAAGGGAGAGTCTAATGGAACTGAATCTCCTGAGTGTCCTCGCCTTTCTTTCTGGGGTTTTTCTGGTTGCCGGGATCAATTGGGCGTTGTCTGACATTGTCGATGATCGAAGGAGAAGGGCGCGAGAGAAACTTGCGGCCGAACTGATCGAACGGCAGGCGGATCGAGCCCGGGCGATGATGGTCAACCAGCAGGTCTACGAGCAGGCTGCGGCTGGGACACTGGATCCGGATGCAGGGATGACTGCGGCCAATCGAATTCGACAGATGTTGCTTCAGGCTGGATTGCAGATGCGATTGCAGCAATTGGTGCTGCTGAGCCTGATTCTGATGGTGATCTCCGGATCGGTCGTCGGGTATTTGTCCCCCTGGCCATGGGTGTTCATTCCCGTCGCATTGGTCTCTGGGATCGTCCCCGTTGTGGTCATTCGACTGGTGCGAAACCACCGACGCAACAAGCTGAAGAAGCAGCTGCCGGAAGCATTCGAGATGATGGCTAGGGTGCTACGAGCCGGTCAGACGATTTCGCAGGCGATGCGCGGGGTGGCGGAGCAGTTTCCTTCACCGATCGCAGAGGAATTTTCTCTTTGTTGGGAGCAGCAGAACCTTGGGCTTTCTCCTGAGGCTTCGTTTCGTGAGCTAGGGAGACGGACTGGCCTTTTGGAGATCAAGATTTTTGTGGTGGCCCTTTCGATCCACCGACAGACTGGTGGAAACCTATCGGCGCTGCTGATGAAGCTGTCTCATGTGATTCGAGAGCGAATGAAGCTGGAAGACAAGGTCGGGGCGCTCACGGCTGAAGGTCAGATGCAGGCCTATGTGCTGCTTGGTCTTCCGTTTCTCGTCAGCGCGCTCGTCTACTTCATCCACCCCACCTACTTCGAACCGATCTTGGCATACCCTCAGATTTTTGTCGTTCTGCTGGCGATGCTGGCGGTTGGCTGGATGTGGATGCAGAGAATCATCCACTTCGATTTCTAGAGATAGAGAGGGCACTGTACGTTGTTTGATATTTCGGTCTTCTCGCGATGGCTTTACAACCCAACCCTCCTGCTGCTGGCAGCTGTGGGGCTGTTGGCGGCTATTGTCCTCCTGATGATCACCAACAGCGAGGTATCGCTGGCGGGGCGCAAGTCATCAAAAGACCAGGACGGGGAGCAAGAGACGGTTTTCGGACGACGGCTGCGCGCGCGGGTTGAGAAAGATCAGAAGAAAGAAGAGCTGAAGGTGCGCCTGATCCATGCAGGGCTTTACCAATTCGCCCACTCGCACGGATTCCGCATTCTGCAAGTGATTCTGATTCTGTTCCCGGCAGTGATTGGATGGAGCGTTGCCAGTTACTTGAAGGTGAGCAGCTATCATGCGCTGCTGGCGGGGCTGGTTTGCGGAGTGGTAGGAAAGCTGGCGCCTTCGTTCTGGCTGGACCACCTGAAAGCGAAGCGGCAGATGATCATTCGCCGGTCTCTTCCGGATGCCTTGGATGTAGTGAATATCTGTCTGGAGGGAGGCATCAGCCTGCCCGCTGCTCTGGCACGCGTCTCTCAGGAACTCTCATCGGCGCATCCCGAACTGGCGATTGAACTGGCGATCGTGGTCCGCGAGACGCGATTGGGCCGAAGTGTCTCTGAATCGTTGAAAGCGTGTGCCGACCGTTTTGATTTGGAGGAGCTAAAGACCATGGCTTCGGTGATTTCGCAATCGGAGCGATTTGGCGCCAGTCTTTCCAATGCGATGACTGTTTTCGCTGATACGATGCGAGTCAAGCGGATGACGATCGCGGAAACCAAAGCGCAGCAGGCGGTGATCAAAGTGATCTTCCCGACGCTCTTCTGCATCTTTCCGGTGCTTTATACAGTCCTCCTGGGGCCTGCGGCATTGCGGGTGATGACTTTGTTTAGTGAGTAGCTTTTAGAAGATTGGAAGGCGGGCTAAAGCATGTTGAAGCGGCGGATAAGGAGATCGGGCGTTTCCGTCGGTCGGCGGAGGCGAACGGCCAAGAGAAGGAAGGGGGCAGTTCTCGTCGAGTTGGCGATCGCGCTTCCGATACTTCTGGCTGTGCTCGGTGGAACGCTGGATCTTTGCCGCTTCGGCTACTACTTCATCGCATTGGGACATGCGGTAGGATCGGGAGCGAGGTACGCAACCAATCATCCTTTCAGTGGTACCACCCAGGCTTGGTGGCAGGCCAAGGTGATGCAGGTGGTCACCGATGAAATGTCGGGTGTATCGAACTTCAACCCAGCCGATTTTGTGATGCTGGCACCTACGTACAGTGCAGCCTATTCGCAGAACGTCAAAGTGGTGCGTTTAGAAGCCTCGTATACCTTTCGCACCGTGGTTTCCTGGCCACTGCTTCCCAATACCATGGTCGCCAGGCGTGTGTTGCTGGTGCCGATTGTGCGCTGATGCGGGGGAGGTGAGCAATGGAGAGGCTAGTTCGGCATGGCATGCGATTCTCCGGAATGAGCCCAAGCGGGAGGAGATCGCGGCGAGGTGCTGCGATTTTGGAGTTTGCGCTAGCGATCCCACTGTTCCTCATGGCGCTGTTGAGCATCGTCGACTTCGGCTTTATCAACCTTCGGCATCAGCGACTGACGGAAGCGACCTGCTACATATCGCGCAAAGCGGCGGTGCGAGGGATTTTGTCGACGGATCCCTGGGGACCGGAAACGATGTCGGACCTGGATCGCTCCGCCGCTGGTGTGACGGCAGTGCCAGTCGATGCCACCGACAGCTTTCGTATTTCCTCGATGTTTCTTCAGCGACTGGTTGGAATTCCCGCAGAAGATCTGACATTGAAGCTGGAGTGGATTGACGGTGGCAATGATGTCCGAAAGGATCACCGTGTTCGTGTTACCGGTAGTGTGCGATGCCGGACGCTATTGAGCTTCGGCGTGTTTGACCGAACGATCCAGTCCGTTTCGTTGACGCCGATTTCCCATTAGGAGTCCCATCCATGCGTTTCGGAAGAGTCGAGCGTGAAGCATTCGGATGGGGGGGCGATCGCCGGGTGAGGATTCAAGCGAAATCGCGAGAGGGTGTCATTCTCTTGTTTGTCGGAATGACCCTGGTGTTGGCGCTCAGCATGCTGGCGATGGTCACCGACCTCGCGGTCAAAATGGGGCAGGTTCGGCATGGTCAGACGATCGCCGATTCTTGCGCTTTGGTAGCGGCCAGAACCTATATGAAAACTGGCAAAGCGACGCAGGCTCGCTACGATGCGATTCAACTGGCAGCACAGCATCCGCAGGTGGAAGTGTTGACCAGCGCCGATGTTAGAATTCCTCCCTTAGTCGGTAATTACGAGGGGAAAGAGAACTACATCGAAGTGATCGTCCGGCAGCCGAGAAGTCAATTCTTTGGGTTCTTGGTGAGGAATGCCAGCGGAGAAAAAGTGGTTTCTCGTTCGGTGGCTGGTTTCGTCGCCATGCCGTCTGGAGATGGCGTTTGCGCGCTGAACCCGACGGCAGTCCCTGGACTGAGTGTTGCAGGGCAGGGGCGACTGTTTGTCGCTGGGCGCATCGTCGTCAATTCCGAAGGGGGGGGGCTCGATGAAAATGGGCAGCAGGTGATCACAGGAAACAACGGAGTCGCTGTCTCCGCCGGCAATTCGACCGACAATGGGATCTTCGCTGCCGATATGTCGGTTGTGGGGGGCGTCGACAATCCATCCAATATCAAGCCCTACGATCCCACGCTGCTAACACCTTTGAGAGCGGGGCAGCTTCCTGAACCAGATCCCATGCTGGAACTTCCGACGCCGACCATTGCACTGGGGGTCGATTCCCGACTGAGAGGTTCGCCGAAGATCACCAATATCAATGTGCAGGGAATGAATACGGATAAGGGAAATCAAAATCGGATCGCGACAGCGGGGGAGTCGATCGCCGGTGGGCTGTATACCGCAGTGGCGGGCGCGGCAATCCTTCATCCAGGAATCTACGACGATATTTCGATCACCGGTGGAACGGTCTATTTCATTCCCGGTATCTATGTGGTTCGTCCTTCGCAGAACAATGTCGAGGTTTTGAAGATCACTGGTGGGGATGTGAAGGCAGAGGGAGTCCTTTTCTACAATTCTGGCAGTACCTACAACGCAACGACAGGTTGGCCGGATGCCAACGACCAGGACAATCCGATGCCCGCTCTGGATAATGCAAAGTTTGGCGGTGTGGCATTCAATAGTTCTGTGACGATGAGCCCGATCGATACCGCACGGTTCGCCTACGCTTCGCTTTATTCAGGGGCTCCTTCGGTCAGCAACAAGTTCGATGGCATGCTGTTTTTTCAGCGACGTCGAAACCCGAAAGAGATTACCGTCACGGGCAACTCGGGCAACTCTTTGCTTTCCGGGACCCTTTACGCCAAATGGGGTGGATTCAATCTCAGCGGACAAGGCGCCTACGACGCGCAGTTCATCGCCGGAAAAGTGACGACTTCAGGGCAGGGAGACATCACGATCACCAGCACCGGTGGGAAGAAGGGGCGAGCTGCCCGAGTCTTTTTGGTTGAGTGAGTTTTTCGGTACCTGGTTTCCATTCGATGGGATTGAGAGATCGAAGGATCGGTGCCAGGCCTGCCCTTGGGGGCAGGGACGGACGTACTAGCGGGTGGCGCCTTCCATAGTCTAAAGGGAGTGCCAACTTGGTAGAGTGCAGGTTGCTTGAATTATCTACTTCTCCTAGGCGTTAAATCTTGCCATTTGGTTGCCTTGGATGAATCGGTGAAATCTGCTTGGAATGGATCGGGCTTGGTTTGCTTTCATGTCAAAGGATCCGTTAGACTCTGGTTCTTCTCTGACGTTCAAGCGTGGAAATGAGGTAGGAATTTTCATCCCCCGGTAGCTGGGAACTGCTACCCAAGGGTCCCCATGACGCTCGTTTATGCCTTATGGTTTCCAGAGGAACTGTTCAGCCAGTTAAGGCAAATGATGGCGCTCCGCACCAATGTGACGTTGGTAGCTAGCGAATCCGAGGCTTTGGCGTTGAGTCAGTCACAGGAAGACCGAGTGGTGATTCTTTCGGGGATGCAACCGGGTGCGCCATCTGAGGAGCGGTTGTCGGCCGTCGGAAGGCTGCATGCCTCTCGCGTACCGGTGGCAGTGCTCACGGCATCCCACAGTCATCATGCGACGTGGTTGGCCAGTGGGGCCAGCACGTGCATTCCGATGCCGCAAGCGGTGATCCAACTTCCTGTTTGGCTGGATCGGTTTCAGCATGGCCCTCAGAAGCCGAATGGAGCGTTGAAGGATTCGACTAGCAGCGGGCTTTGGGAAGCTACAGATCCTGGATTTGTGGGGGATCACAAGCGAGATTTGCTGCAGGAGCTTGCTGGAACTGAGGGGTTGGGGCCAATCGTCAGCCAGATCCAAGGTCTGGCGGGGCAGAGTGCCCCGGTTTGCTTGGTCGGCGAGCGAGGGGTAGGGAAGGCTCTGATCGCCAGATGGATCCACCAACAGTCGCCCTGGTCGATTTATCCATTCATGGGCTCTTCGGTGGAGTATTTGGATCCGGAGAGAAGTGAGCGAGCGATCTTCGGTGGGATTGTGGACGGTGCCAGTGCAGCAGATCAGCAGCGCTACCTCATGGGTTGGCTTGATTTTATCCAGGGTGGCACTCTGTACATGGAATCGTGTCCCTTGTTGGCACCCTCGCTACAGCAGCGACTGGCTGGCTGGCTGGAGCGACAGAGGGCACTGCATGCTGATGGAGGGAACGCAGGGCACTTGATCTTTGGATTGCGTGAGCAAACAGGTGCGTTTCCTTGGGAATCGATCGAGTCAGAGTTGCGTGATTGGATGGTTCCCGAGGCGACGGTACGGATCCCGCCGTTGCGTGAGTTGGCCCCGCAGATCCCTACGATCGCTCGTACCGTTTTGTCGTGGCTTGCTGTTCGCCAAAACAAGTTGGTGCCGAGGCTGACGAAAGCCGCCAAGAGCTTGCTGATGCAGTACCCATGGCCGGGTAACTTGGCTCAGTTGCAAGAGGTGCTGGAGGTGACGCTACTCAACTGCGATCACCAGATCGAAGAAGTGCATCTGTCTTTATGGCTGGACTTGGAAGACGAGGAATCTGGCGAGCCGCAGAAGTTGGATCGATCGCATTCATGGGTGGAGGAGCCAGAGGCGGTGGATGGAGCGGCGGGTCGATATCGGCTGGACGTTCCCCCTTCCGATGGCTCTACCGTCCCCTCCCCTCGTTTCTTGGCGGATCCTGCCAAGCGGGAGGAATTTCAGAGGATTCATGATGCCTTGACTCGCTCCAAAGGGAATCGCAGTCGCGCTGCGAAGGAGCTTGGGATCTCTCGAGTGACCCTCTATAAAAAGCTTCGGCACTATGGCATGTTGCCCAGCGATGAAGGACCGGAAGCAGGCGAACGGCACTGCTGATCCTATTCCATCGCAACATGGCACCGCAAAGCTGCGGGGAAGGCTCTTTGCGGTTGCGATCAGCCTCCCAGTTGGGCAACGACCTGAAGAAGCCCGTTCAGGTGAGCGAGTCTGGGGCCGTACTTGTCGACAAACTCTTGCAACACGAATTCGCCATCCAGGAGTTCCTCCTGATTTTCCGCGATTTCTTCGGTCATACTTTCCAGGAATTGGGTTTGGACGCGAGAAAGCGTGTCGGCCGCTTTGCGACAGGCTTTGGCCAAATGCGGGTTGGCTTCTTTCCACTGCTGGAGTTCGGTCTGCCGCTGCTTCTGCATTTGATTGGTGGCCGAGAGCAGTTGTTCCAGAAGTTGATTCTGTTTCTCCTGGTGCTGGATCATCTGGCGCGTCAAGGCCACCAGCGTTGCGACCATCAGCGTATCTTCCGGGCGGTTGGGGTTGGCTGCGTTGCCGGGTGCTTCAGCCGAAACGTCGATCCGGAACATCGGAGAAAGATTCTGGGGGTCTTGCGACATTGCAGGGTCGGCTCCATGCCATCTAGGAGAGAGGTGTACAAAGTCGGACACCATCCAAGGGGGTGGCGTCCCGTGGCTCACCATTTTTTGATCGTTCTTTGCATTATACGCTCCAAGAAATCCCGAGGAGTGGGGAATTTTCACTTTGTTCCGCTTGATCTGAAAGTAGGGGGTCCGGCGGTACCTTTTTAATGCCTCAAGGCTCACCGCGAAACTGCCGAATGGATGCTGCATTGCAGTTCGACTCCCCGCCGCTTGGGTCGGGGGTTCCTGTTTCCGGAAGGTGAGTATCGCGTGGAATCCATCCCGTCGGCCATCGGATTTCTAACTGTCCGCGTCCACCAGGAATTGGGATTTGTTGGTGGTCTGTTGGTGGTCAATCCCTTGGGGAGGCCTTTGGAGTTTTACTGCACCCTTCCCGTCAAGCCGACGCGAGCGCAGGAGATTCTTTACGGATCGACGTTGGAGGGCTATCTGTGTGGCGAGCAGATTGGTCGGGTTTTGCTGCAGAAGGCGAAGTCCAAGATGGCGATGCTGGTGACGGATGCACCGGGGGCTCTTGGCACTTGTCGCTACACCGAATTGCCGGTGGTTTGGCTTGAAGTTCCGATTGCCGATCAGGGATCCGAAGGGGGGCGGCACTGGGCGCGACCTTTGGGGGTGCCAACGGTCTCCGAACCGGTGACCATGGGTGGCTGGAAGGTGGTGGCCTTGGCGGAACGGTCAGGCGACGCTGCAGAAGCAGCGGCTCGTTGGCAGCTCCTAGCGCCGACGATGGATCTACCCGAGCCGTTTGGCAGGATCGAGGAAGCCTTAGGGGAGGCGAATCCAACGACGAAGGTGGCATGACAAGGGGCTGAGAGCGGGGGTTTGTAGGCGTTCGATCGGCTTCAGGCGCAGTCGTTCATAGGGGACATGGCTATGGAAGGCCCAGAGCCGTCGATGAGGTCGGAGACCGTGGGCGCGGCAGGTTGGATCGAGGCGACGGGGGAGCCGACTACGGTGGAGGGCTGGAGTACGGCGATCGATCCGGTGCGGGCGGTTGCGATCCAGTGCGCCTGGAATCGGGAGCCGATGATTGGGGTGGTCCCTTCGTTGATCGAAGGTGAAGGCCCCGCGGTGCTTTCGATTCAGGTCCGCAGTCAGACTCCCCGGGCCATTGGCTTCACTTTCCCGGAAATTGGACTTCTTGCCAGTCAGGCCTCCAACCCAATCGTATCGGTCCCTAAGGCTAGTCCTAGCAGTGAGGTCGGCCAGGAAGAGGGGACCATCGCTCCGCCAGTCGAAGCCGGTCCGCCTCGCAGTCGCTGGACTCGCATTCGTCCACCGGGGGATTTGGTCAAGCTGGAGGACAGGCTCTATTACCTTTTGCAACCACCGCTGGAGACACTGGTCAGTTCGGCGAGGCTGACGTTTCCCTTCGAGCCATTTCCCTATCAGATGGAGGGGATCGGATTTCTCTTTTCTCGTGGGGCCGCGATCCTCGCCGACGAAATGGGGCTGGGCAAGACCATGCAAGCGATCACCACGATTCGGATGCTGGTGATGGCAGGTGAGGTGGGGAAGATCCTGCTGGTTTGTCCCAAGCCTTTGGTGACGAATTGGGTTCGGGAATTTCGGCTTTGGGCACCGGAGATTCCTTTGGCGGTGATCGAGGGGGATGCTGCGAAGCGCAACTGGATTTGGCAGCAGGCCACCACGCCGGTCAAGATCGCCAACTACGAATTGATGATGCGGGATTGGGAAGCAATGCAAGAAAGCGGGGTGCAATTCGACTTGATGGTTTTGGATGAGGCACAGCGAATCAAGAACCGCAACAGTTCCACCAGCTCCATCATTCGATCGGTCCCCAGGCAGCGGTCGTGGGCATTGACCGGTACCCCCATCGAGAACTCTTCGGATGATCTGGTCAGCATCTTCGAGTTTCTTTCGCCTGGGTTTCTTCATGATGGAATGAGCCTGAGGGAGATGGGGGAGGCGACGGGGGACTTCATTCTTCGGCGCACCAAAGACAAAGTGCTGACAGAGATGCCCCCCAAGATGTATCGAGATGCGATGCTGGAGCTGACTGGGGACCAGTGGGCCAGTTACAAGTCGGCCGAGGAAGAGGGGGTGATCCAGTTGTCGGATATGGGAGATGCACTGACGATCCAGCATGTCTTTGAGCTTGTACTGCGGCTCAAGCAGATCTGCAATTTCGATCCGTTGACCAGTTCCAGTGCCAAGCTGGAACGGCTGGAGGCGGATTTGGAGGAGGTAGCGGCCAGTGGGCAGAAAGCGATCATCTTCAGTCAGTGGGTCGACACGCTCGACAAAATCTCCGATCGGCTCCAGCGATATCAGCCACTTCATTACCATGGACGAGTCCCTTCCAACAAAAGGGATGCGGTGATTGAGCGTTTTCGGTCGGACCCCAAGTGCCATGTGATTTTGATGAGCTATGGAGCGGGGGCGGTGGGGCTGAATCTGCAGTTTTGCCGCTACGTATTTCTCTTCGATCGATGGTGGAATCCTGCGGTCGAAGATCAGGCGATCAATCGAGCCCATCGGTTGGGGGCCGCAGGCACAGTGACGATCACTCGAATGACATCGGTACAGACGATCGAGCAGCGGATTCACCATGTGTTGGAAGAGAAGAGGTTGTTGGCAGAGACCCTTTTCGCGGAAGGAAACGGTCCGGCCAACCTTGGGATGACTTCCGAGGAAATCTTTGGTTTGTTCCGGCTGAAGCGACCTGCGCGTGCTGCCTGAGACGCTTTCTTGATGGGAAGGAAATTCAGTTCCTCCTTGGAATCGACTAGGCGTTTTCCTTTAGAATGAGTCGCTGGGCTAGCGGTGAGAGGGGAGGTTCCTCGACCACGGTTTGTGCCTTGCCGAATGGTTCCTGGGAGATCCCGGTACTTTGTCGTCCTCTACGCATCCGAACGATTCCAGTCATTCCCATGTGAGCGGTTGTTCGCCGTCCGCATGTGTTCGCGTTGCTAGCCTCAGCGAAACGGGGATGCGCCGCAGTTACAACCAGGATTTCATCTCCAGCGTCTTGGCGGAAACGCCGGGTGCTTGGCGACTTCATGGGCATCTTTTTTTGGTTGCCGACGGAATGGGTGCGCACGCTGCTGGTGAGATCGCCAGTCGTCTGGCGGCGGAGACCGTGGGGCATTACTACCTAAAATCCAAACGCCACGATCCCGGCTCATCGATCGTCGATTCCTTCCACGAAGCCAATCGCGAAATCCATCGCAGAGGTCAGGCCAACCTTGATTTCCGCAACATGGGTACGACCTGCAGCAGCTTGGTTCTGTTGCCTCAGGGGGCGCTGATCGGGCATGTCGGTGATTCCCGCGTCTATCGACTGCGAGGAACGGTATTGGAGCAATTGACCTTTGACCACAGCCTCGTGTGGGAATTGGAGGCTTCAGGGGAATTGAGTGAGGCGGTGATTCGAGGGGGAGCGATCCCAAAGAATGTGATCACCCGTTCGCTGGGTCCAAATCCTTCGGTTCAGGTTGACTTGGAAGGTCCTTTCGCCGTGCAGGAGGGGGATCAATTTCTCCTTTGCAGCGATGGGCTCTCTGGGCAGGTATCCGATGAAGAAATCTCGCATCTCCTTCAGGTGCTCGATGTCGATCAGGCGACTCGTGTTCTGGTCGATCTAGCGAATCTCCGAGGTGGACCTGACAACATTTCCGTGATCGTCGTCAAGGTGTTGGCACTGCCTGTGGTCGATGAGCAATCGGCGCCGGTTCGAAGTGGTGAGGAAGTCGGGTCGGTCTGGTGGCAGCAGCCCTTGCTTGTCACGTCCGCCATCTGCTTTCTTTTTGCGGCGCTCTTGGCTGCTGTTTCGCAATGGCCGCTGGCGATCATTGCTTCAGGGCTGGGGCTGGCGGGTCTTTTGTTTCAGTCTCTGCGAGGTCTAGGTCCGTCCACCGAAGATCTTCCAGATGGGCGACGATCAGGCCGCGCGCCCTACCGCGTCTGCCGTACGGCTCCAGGGGAGGCGACGTTGCAGCAGTTGCTCGATAAGCTCGAGGAGCTAAGCGAGCTGAAAGAGAGAAATCGTTGGTCGATTGATTGGCCTACCATTCCGCCACGGTCGGGCAAAGGTCGGAACACGCCCGAGGCAAGAGTCCAAGCGCTGCGCCAAGCCGCTCTTGCGATCCTTTCGATCATGACTCAGATACGATCGCGCGGGGTCCCTGCGAGCGATTCGGCGATCGATTTGTAGGGGGCCTTGTAGGCTCTTGATCAAAAACGTTCAATCCGCGGGAGGACTTGGTGGCGCCTCGGGGTGCCATCCAAACAGCACATTGGCTGGTGGATACCGCCTGGATTCCCATTGCCAAGGAGCGGATGGCAGGTTGTGGTCGACGTGGCGCTGCGGCGATTCGGCCACCAAAACCGACCCTGCTGGGGCGGCTTGTGCCCAAATCTGGATCAACCGTTCCATCTGTGCTGGATCCGCATCCCACAGGGGATACGGCGGGCAAAAGAAGACCACCCAAGGCTCCCCATCGGGTGTCGCTTCTGCCCCCTTCAGCCACCGTTCAGACCAGGCAAAGGCATCGGCGGAAACAACACGCAATCTAGGGTTCAGCAACAGAGTTCGGCCAGCCTGATCGATCGCCTTGGCTCGGCGGTGGTCCAGTTCCACCACCGTGGCGCTCGTCGCTCCCCGCGACAAAGACTCCATCGCCAAAATCCCAGTACCGGCGAACAGATCGAAAACCCGATACCCTTCCAGACTTGGTCCGATGATGTTGAAAATCGCCCCCCTGGTTTTATCCTTCATCGGGCGTGTCGCTTCGGAGACCAGAAATGGAATCGACCTACCCCGCAAGGAGCCGGCGATAATCCGCACCGCACCACGAAGGTTAGAATTTCCTGAGGGTTGCGGCGATCGGCTTTTGCGTGGCATCCATAGCCTCCGGGGGGATTCGACGGCGAAGATTCTGGTTGCCGCGTCTGGGCATTCTACGCGATCGAAGGCTAGAGCGTCGGCCGTCGACTGCATTTCCTTTCTTCGGCACCTGATGGTGGAGTCTCTCCGTCGGCTACCTGGCCCCCCAAGGCAATTGCCATCCAGGGTGGCTACGACGTACCATGAACTCGTTTCAGGGCTGTCCAGGTGTCCGAACCAATGCGGCGGCTGGCGCGTAGGAACATCAGGTGCGCTTTGTTCGACTTGCGGAAAAGGATGCTGCGAATGCAACCGGGAAAGAAAACGAAACCAGCCCAAAATGGGATCCAAATGGGGTGCGAACTGGCTAGAAAATCGATGGCGATCGTTGCCTCTGCGATTCTCTGGTTGCTATTCGCATGGAAGACCTGCGGCATGGTCTCTGTGGCAGTCGGGCAAGATGCCGCATCCGAAGCTCAGCCACCGGCGATTGCACCGGATGCGGGTCAGGTGCCCGAGACAGACAACAGCCCCCTGGCGCAAGCTTACAGGGAGCGGTGGGCGGAATTGAAGGCGCAGATGAAGAATCTCCGTCGGAAGATTGTCGAGCATCATACCGACCTGTCGGCCGAACGGGATTCGAAGTTGCAGGAATGGCAGAAGGTATCGCAGGAAGCCCGCGAGTCAAGCCAACGATTCCGCAAGGCAGCGATTGATTTGTATCGGAGCGATTCGCAGCGATACTCCACCGTCGGGGATCTCCTCTTTGGAATGCTCAAAGAGGAGTGCGAAGCGGACCGATTTGACGGAATGAATGAAGTTGGCAAGGTGCTGGTGGAACAGAAGTATCCGCATCCCGATGTCGATGGGATCGCAGGGCTAGCCGCCTTCGGAGAGCACGACTTTGAATTCTCCGAGCAGTGTTTGAGGCGAGCGATTCAGAGCGGGGTTGATACGGCGGTCCCACCCCAGGTGCTGCAGTCGATCGAGCAGCTGAAGGAGGATTGGAAGAAAGAGTTGGAGTTGCGAGCGGCCGAAGCCCGGGCGGACGATTTACCGAGAGTCCGCATCTCCACCACCAAAGGGGTGATTGTTCTGGAGCTTTTCGAAGAGGACGCCCCGGAGACCGTGGCCAATTTCCTCTATCTCGCAAAGAATGGTTTCTATGATGGGCGTCCGATCTTCCGTGTGCTCAAGCATTTCGTCGCTCAGACAGGTTGCGAACGAGGGGACGGAAGTGGATCGGCGGGCTATACGGTGCGAGGTGAGATGAAATCCCCGAGAGCCCGCAAGCATTTCCGCGGAAGCGTCGCAGTCGCACTGGGGTCCGATCCGGTCACACAGACCACCGATTACGATTCCGGTTCGGCGCAGTTCTTTTTCGATCTGCTCGCCTCGCCCCCGATGAACGGGGAGTACTGCGTCTTCGGTCGCGTCATCGAGGGGATGGAAGTGCTGGGGGAATTAACCAAAATCGACCTGAGTTCCAAAGATGCCAAGGAGGAATACTCGGGGGTCAACCCCGACTCCATGGTCCGCGTCGAAATCGTGCGCCAACGGAAAAGTTCCTACATCCCCAAACCTTTGACCGGAAAACTTCCTTTCTGACCCTTGAAAAAGGTGACGCTTTTGGGTTTTTGGCTGTTGGAAGAGTAGAATTGAATGAGGATGCACTTGGTCCGTTTTTCGCGTTTTCCCAGCCGCTGAGCCTTATGTCACTCGATCGTCCGCCACCAAATCCAACGAATGAACTGGGGGCCGCCGTTAGCCCCGTGCGCAACCTACCGATGCTGATCCTTCGCTTGATCTTCATCGCGGTGGCGGCCGGGGTGGCAACCCTTTTTGTCCGTAGCAACGACCAGGGGCCAGAGTGGATCCCTTATCCAATCTTTGGGGGTGTGATCCTGCTGGCTCTTTCGGTGATTGCGATTGACGTTTGGACGCCTCGCAAACGCATCGAAGTGATTTCTGCGATCTACTTCGGCCTCTTGGTTGGGATCCTGCTGACCTACCTGCTTTCGGTGGCGTTGACCCCTTTGTTGCAGGACAATCCCAATCAAGGGAACATCCAGTTGTTGTTGGCGGCTGTTTTGTGCTACGGCTGTATCAGTCTTTTGATCCAAACGAAGGATGATTTTCGCTTTGTGATCCCCTATGTCGAGTTTGCTCGCGATCTCAAGGGGAGGCGGCCACTGATCCTGGACACAAGCAGCGTGATCGACGGCCGACTGGCCGATTTGGCGGATACGGCCATTTTGGACAGTCAGCTGATCATGCCGAGATTCGTTCTGGTGGAACTGCAGGCGATCGCCGACAGTCAGGACCGGTTGCGTCGGGTTCGGGGGCGGCGAGGGCTGGATATCCTCAATCGCCTTCGGTCGCACGAGCGGATTGATTTTCAGATGTACGATCGCGAGCTTCCGGAGTTTGCTGGGCAGTCGGTCGACATGAAACTGGTGCTGCTGGCCAAGCAGATTGACGGGAAAATCGTCACCGGAGACTACAACCTCAACAAGGTAGCCAAACTGCATAATGTCGACGTGATCAACCTGAACGAAATCGCCAACGCCCTACGCCCGCAGTACATGCCTGGAGAGAGTTTTCAGGTTCGGGTGGTCAAGCCGGGGGAAGGGCACGATCAAGGGGTTGGATATCTGGATGATGGCACGATGGTGGTGGTGGAAGGGGGGCGGGACCGAATCGGAACGACGGTTCCGGTGATGGTGACCACCACCTACCAGACGAATGCGGGACGGATGATTTTTACGAAAATCGACGAAGAGTCTCGGGCTAGCACCTGACGGGTCTTCCGTGAAGCTCGATCTTTCGACTTCCGTCTCGGACTCTACCCATCGTTTCGCAGGCAGTAGATCGCTTGGTTGGATCGCAGCAGCAGATCGCCGCCATCGATCGCCGGCGTGGCGTTGAAGTCGCTGGCATCATCCGGAATCCGATTTTGTGCTAGAAGCTGGAAGGTGCTGCCAAGAGAAAAAGCGAACACGCCGTCCCATCGACTGGGGACCAGCCAATGATCGCCTGCAAGAACGGGGGAAGCATAGACGGGGCGGCCGGACGCCTGCAACCCCTCGACTCGCTGACGATACACCTCCTTGCCATCGGAAGCGCGGATGCACCACGCGATTCCGCGGTCGTCCAGCCAAAGCAAGTGGTCCTCATGCAGCAGGGGAGTGGCGACATACGAACTGGCGCGGCTTTGCCATAGAAACGCATCTTTCCCCAGTTCGCCACGGCCACCGAGCTTCATCGCGAAGGAACCGGAGGAGCGGAATCCTCCAAAACCGAAGACGATCTGATCGCGTACCAAGACGCTGGGGCAGACATTGCCGGTCAAGCTATGGGAGGCGTACCAGCGCAGTTTTCCGTTGTTGGGGTTTAGTCCCCAGATCTCCCCCGGGGCGATGACGATCAGCACGTCTTGCCCGTCTGCATCCTTGGTGATCAAGGGAGTGCCGTAGGCGAGTTCCAGGATTCCACCTTCGGCTCGCCATCGGACCTTTCCCGTCTGAGCTTCCAGAGCGAGGATCGCGCGTTGCTCCTCCGAAGCGTTGACGATCACTAGATCTTCGTGAAGGATCAGACTGGCAGCAGACCCCCAGCGACGGTTGCTGGACTGGTTACCTACCGATGTCTGCCAAAGGCGATTGCCATCCAGGTCGACTGCGTGAACGCCCTCTTTCCCAAAGAATGCGTAGACCCGCTGGCCGTCGGTGGTTGGTGTGCTGCTGGCGTAGCCGTGTTCGGTCAGATAGCCTTCGAATGGATCCTCAGCATTCTCTGAAGTCACTTCATATCGCCACAGTTCGCTTCCTGACTTGCGGTCGATAGCAACCAAGTAGCGGACCAGAGACGTCCGAGTTTCAGGCGTGGAGCGATTGGCTGGATCACCGGAGTAGCATGTGACCATCGCCACGTTTTCCGTCACTACAGGACTGGAGGATCCAGGACCTGGCAACGCGCACTTCCAAGCGAGGTGTTTGGAGAAATCCCAGGCTACGGGGAGCGAGATTGGCGCGGTCCCCGAAGCTTGGGGGCCTCGAAAACGGTTCCAGGTGGAGGGAGGTGCCAACTGGCTGCAACGAGCACGGGGTATCGAAAGGGCCGAGCCAGCCAGGAGGCCGGCGACAAAGGCTCTTCGGGAAGGGTCGAACGATCGAAAGTCAGGCATGGCAGCGACTCACGGAAGTGGCCGAAACAGATCATTTTTTTTGATCACGATGGGGCGACCGGCTCGACCTGGAAACTCCAGGTGGAGATCGAGCAGGATGCCGGCGACGAGGTCCTTGGGAAGCGATAGATCAGCTTCAATTTTCTTCCCTTCCCGCCGAATGGCTGTCGCCTCGACAGGACCAATCTGCAACCACGAAGGGGTATCAGTGACTGACTCTGCAAAGGTCGATTCCAACGTGACCGTGATGGTGATTTTTGATCCGGCTTCACCACTTCCAGGTTGGACCGATTCGATTTGCCAGCCGATGCGACTGGAGCCTTCTTGGTTGTCGACGATGGGGCCTCCCGCGATCGCGCGCCCGATGCCGCGATTGTTCGTTGGTTCGGGCACCCCTCGGTACCCACCGATGATGTAGGGGAAGCGATTGGGTGTGACATGATAGTGGTAGCCTCGCACTGGATCCTCATGGCCATTGCAGACATCGAGTGCCTGATCGCCTTGGGTGTCTTTGGCGAATTGCTCTTTCGCCTCGTAAGGGCCGTGGATCGGGAATCCATCGAAGGCAAAGCCCAGGATCGGTGAGTGGTTGGCTCCATCATCCTTGAAGGGACTCTTCACGCACGCTGGGTACTTGTGGTAGTGATAGACTCCCGTTTGTTGTGGGTGACCGCAGCAGGAGTCCAGCCAGACTTCGGAGTATCCTTCGACGGCATTCATTCCTCCGGCTTCGAACGGATTGAAAAAGACGACGCCATTGTTGGCCATGCCGATCGGGCCCATCGGCAACCGGCTGATGGCATCGGCTTTCTTCGGTATCAACGGCAAGCGAAAGACGAACTGCTGGACCAAAATGGAATTGGGGTTGGAGTCGTTGGGGAATATCGCGGTGGGGTGATTCGGATATCCCTGGCTTTCGATGATCAGAAAGTCCTGGTCGTGGGTGATGCGGACGTTGGCGATTCCATCGTTATTGGAATCTTGCTGGTGATACGAAAATAGATCGCACAGCAGATCGCCGTCGCGATAGAGAAAGAGCGGGTCCTTGTCGGGTGTTTTGCGAAGGTGCCATCTTCCACCAATTGGCTCCAAGGGGTCGTCCTGGCTGATGGAGCCTGCCCGGATTTGCCGGGGGCCTACCGCCAAGGGCAAGGCGACAAAATGGGATAGCTTGTGCAAGGCTTGTCGGCGTTTCATCTTCGTCTGATTTTCCTCCCACGGATGGGTGCGGACGCGCAAGTCCCAAAGGCCCCAATTCCGCGATGGTTCGATGATGAGGCGAGGGTAACAGATTCTAGCGCACGATTCCTGAAGGGAAGATGAAGTTTGGCCCCTGGAACTCCTTATCCAACGGACGAAATGCCGGTCGAATCGGACAAACTCGAGATGCCGGAAACGATTTCGGAGGTTGGAAGCGCGGGGGTGACCAACCTAGGGGACGCGGGGGAATTGCCATCGGTCCGCCAGGAAGGGATCAGGTGGTTTGGAGCGAGGCATCGGGTTGCTGAAAGCGATTGCGCCAGTAGGGGACGGGGCAGACCAGGAGTTTGCCGGTGCCGCGATAGTGGTAAGAAGGGCCGTCGCCACTGAGCCAATGGGCGATGAGCGATTTGGCGGCACGTCCGATCGTGAAGCGGACACCATCGGTTCTGGCGATCACATAGTCGCTGGAAACCACCACGTGTTCGTCGCGAAGTTCCACCACCTCGATAGGGCCGGGGGTGGCGATGACGATCTTGCCATTGCCTCGCGCTGCCGTCTGCCACCAGAACAATCCCTCGTCTGCCCAGAATGCCGTCAGCATCTTTTCGCGACGCAGCGTCAGCTTGATCGACTCCTCCGATGCCCAGAAGGTGCCATCGCGGAAAATCCAAGTGTCGTCTTCCGTCGCCTCCAGCACCTCAAATCCCCCAAGGCTTGGTTTCAAGTGGACTTCACCAGTTCCTTCAAACCTGGGGCGCCAGGGCGATTCCTTTGCGATCAGCGAGACCCATAGGTCCATGAAACGAGGGAGCGGCCATGTCATGGCGACTTGGCCGTCGATCCGGTTGAGGTTGCCTTTGCGAGTCCGAATCGATTCTTCCTCGAGGATGGCACGGACCCAGCGGGTCCCTTCCGATGACTCGATCTCAAACTTCGCCATAGTCCCGCCGCCTTTCTCGTCATCTCCCAGCCGCCATCCCAGTTGGTAGCAAGCTATCGTAGCAAAATGACTGGGAACCAGGTTGGCCCTTGCAAGGAGGGAAGGTCACCAATCCAGTGTCTCTTCGATGGCGCGACGATACTCCTCTTCGTCATAATCGAGCAGTTGTTGGCATTGTTTGAGTGTCATCAGGCGATTGGAAGAGAGCGTCCCGGTACTGCTGGCACAAAAGAACAATGCCTGGAGCATTTCCTTGCGTCTCTGCAGATTCCATTGCCGGTAGCTCTGCTGCAGCCAGCCAAGGGAGTGAATTCCGGCGGTTTGGACCCATCCGCACCAAGCCCCCAGTTCGTCCCGGGAGAGCGGTTCACCTGTTAGTTTTTGATATGCGATTCTCGCTGCCCTGATTTCCGATTCCTCGACCTTCCCATCATCGCACAGGACAGCCGCGATCCAGACGCACAGTTCTTCTTCCGAGCTGTATCGTGCGGGCGCCTGTTCCTCTAGTCCCTTCGGTTGCTGGTGGTCTCCAAGCACATGGGGCGCAAAGAGATTCTTGCAGTGATCGCACTGGATCGAATCGACCACCGCTCCCAAAGGAAGGACCGGTACCAGGTAAAGCGTCAAGTACGTCCGGCATTGTCGCCATCGGTAGGCTTGCGAGAATTTACAATGTGGGCATTCGAAGTGCCCTCGTTCCTTCGTGGAGCACCAGTTCCAAGTTCCGATGAGCACCATCTGGGGACCTTCCTCAGGTTTGTCACGGTTCGTTCGAATGATGCAGTGGGATCCAGCTGAGCGATGGGGACCCAGCGAAGCAGCAGTCGACGTCGCTGCCCGAAAGCCTTGGCCTTCGATGGTAGTCGCCCACCGCAAGCACACTGTCCGCCTCGCGTTTCCAGACCAAAGGGCGTCGGCTGGGATCGACGACGCACTGGACCATTTCAGGCAACGACATCTCGGGGGCGATTGCGGGCAGGTTGAGGTTCCAAAGACCGGTGCCCGGCATCGATCTGGAGTAAATCTGGCTCAGCAATTGACTGGCACGGTTTGCAGACGAAGGCCAGTCGAGATCGATCGTTGGGTGGCGATACTGGGAGATGGCTACGGCTGGGTATCCATGAAGCGCCGCCTCGCGGGCCGCAGCCACCGTTCCGCTTTCCCAGATGTCGGAGCCGAGGTTGGCGCCGGCATTGATTCCCGAGATCACCCAGTCGGGACGTAGCTGCAATGCCCCCAGGGCGACGCGAACGCAATCGGCCGGGGAACCTTGCAATCGATAGCGATCTGGCTGGGCCTCCCACAGCTTCATCGGTCCACCCGGTGTCACGCTATGCCCACAGTGGCTCCAGCAGCGATCTGGAGCCACGACGGTGACATGCAGGGCCAGTTGCGACAGGGTGTTCGCCAGGTGCTGGAGTCCAGGAGCGTCGTAACCGTCGTCGTTGGTGAGGAGCAAATGCATCAGTTATTGGGCCTCCCATTCCAGGATCGATTCGGCGATCGATTCGACATCCGACTGGTAGTGTCGCAAGATCGAGTGATGGATCAAGATTGTTTCCGCAGCGGCTCGCGATGCATGGACCAGCGGTTGCCAGCGGCGGCATCGGCTGTTGGATCGTCTGCCAAAGCCCGCGAATCCGTCGCCCAAGGAAATACCTGAGTTGGCAAGAAAAACTCCAAGGGAGTGACGATCGTCGGCGAGCTGTTGTTCGTCCTCTGCCAGCAGTCGAGCTCCCCAATGGTAGAAGGCTGGGGAGTCGTCTGAAGAGCGACGGGCCAGTTTTAGGCGTCGAGATTGCCGTAGCCGTGACTCCAGACGTTCCACCGTCTCCTGTCGTTGGGCATGGAGTCGATCGAGCGATTCCAGTTGCGGAGAGAGCACCGCCGCCTGAAGGTTGCTCATCGGATACGCATCGCTCCCCTGCCCCACGACACTCTTCAGCCGCTGCGCGATTCGCGCCTCGTTGGTCGCGACGGCACCGCCGCGACCCGAGGTGACCAGTTTGCTTCCGCCAAAACTCCATGTCACCAAATCCCCGTAGCTGCCTGCGGATCGGCCTCCATCGACCGCCCCCTGGGCTTGGCAGGCATCTTCGATCACCCACAGCCCGCGTTGCTTGGCAAGGTCGGTCCGCAGTTTCATTCCCGCCGTCGTGCCATGGAGGTGGGAGAGAATCACCGCCTTGACGCTTGGGGGGTGACTGGCGGCCAGCGAATCCGGGGCGATTCGCCATCCCTCTTCTTCGAGGTCGACTAGCACGGGTCTGGCACCCACTCTTTCGATGGCGCGAAAATTCCCCGGATAGTCATAACCAGATAGTAGCACCTCGTCTCCAGCCCCCACCGGAATGGCTCGAAGAGCCAGTTCCATCGCCACCGTGCCGCTCGCGCAAAGATGCACCTGGGCCATCCCCAATCGCTCGCTCAGCAGTCCCTTCAATCGCTCCAGCGGCTCCCCTTCGTAATCCCCCCAGCTACCGGAACGAAAAGACTCCTCAAGAGCCGCCAGGATCGCCTGGGCCGTCGAACTCTCCAGGCCAAAGGGAAATCGACTCCAGCTCATCTTGGCTAGCATTCCTTTGGGGAAGAAGTGCGATTGTCTTGATGCATCGCAATTGTTAGCGTTCCGGCGGTGGGGATGGTGGGGATCATGCGATTTAAGTTCAGGAACGAGGGAAGATGCTTGGCGAGCGCGTTTCCGAACCGTTGCGCGTGCGCGAAGGGCCTGAGCGACTGGCTGGCGACAGGTGGAGATCGCTGTTTTGGCTACTGGTGATTGTAGTCTCTACAAGCCTTGGGGCGGGTTGTTCATCCGTCAAGTACGCCAGGGTTCGCGACAATCCGCTCAATCCATTGGCAGGTCCACTTGACCTTCTCTCACGGTCCGGCCCGAAGGTGACCGAGCGGACCGAATCGCTGCTTCGGCGTTACGCGTTGAGAGAGTTGTACGAGGGGCAGCCGGAGGAATGCCTGGAGCGGTTGGTGGAGCTGGCGGGGAGTGAGCCGGCGGCAGAGACGACCTATGCGGTTGCGGAGTTGAGCTACATCCTTGGGAAGCGTGCGGAGAAGCTGCATCAGGCAGGTTCGGCGCTCGACTACTACAGCGTCTGCTGCTCCCATGCTTACGTCTATCTTTTTTCGGGGCAACTCGATTCGGTGCGCAATCCTTATGATCCGCAGTTTCGCGGCGCTTGCGATCTGTACAACGGAGCGCTGGAATCGACCTTGCGCCTGGTGCTCCAGCACAATCCGATCCGGCCGGGGGCCAGCTATCAGGTTCACAGCGGCAAGTTCTCCTACGATGTGATGGTGGTCTCGCGTGGTGCCTGGCGCGAAGAGGATTTTGCAGGGATGGAATTCTGCAGCGATTACCAGATCGAGATGCTGGATAATCGGAATGAGACGTACGGGATCGGAGTGCCCCTGATCGTTCGTCGCAGTCGCCCATCGGCCGAGGATCCCGCAGCCTGCTACTACCCTCAAGGGCTCGCTTTCCCCATCACCGCCGTGCTGCGAGTGGTCCCCGTGGATGGCGGCGATCTGTCACTGCACGGGGAACGGCACCAGTGTGTTCTTGAGCTTTACGATCCGATGGAGGAGTCGGATATCTTCCTGGCCGACCGCAGGGTGCCATTGCAGACCGACCTGAGCACGCCTCTGGCGGTGTTCCTGGACAACGAGGAATTTCAGGAACAGACCGATAGCACCTTCGGCCTTTTGTTTTCCAATTTGGCCCAAGAAAATCGTGGGCTTTTCATGTTGGAGCCCTTCGATCCCAATCGGATTCCTGTCCTGATGGTGCATGGGCTCTGGTCTAGCCCTTTCACCTGGATGCCCATGTTCAATGACCTGCGCAGTTTTCCCGATCTTCGCCGCAATTACCAGTTTTGGTTCTACCATTACCCCACCGGCCAGCCACTATGGATCAGCGCTGCGCAGCTGCGTGAAGACTTGGCAGTCCTTCGACAGCAATTGGATCCCCGTCGGGAATGCTCCAAACTGGATCAAATGGTGCTGGTGGGACACAGCATGGGCGGGTTGATCAGTCACTTGCAAACGATGGACAGTCGAGAATCATTCTGGCGAGTCCTCAGCGACGCCCCTTTTGATTCGATCGAAGGCACACAGGAAGAGATCCAGGGCTTGGCCAGTCAGATCTTCTTCGAACCGAATCCATCGATCCGACGAGTCGTCACCATTGGGTCGCCTCATCGTGGAAGCGAATATGCCAACGACTATACCCGTTGGCTGGCCCGCAAAGTGATCAGCCTGCCATCGACCATGACGGATCGTGGGCATAGCATCGCGAGGAAAAATGGGGCGATACTCAGAAACTCCGATCTGCTCACCACGGCAACCAGCATCGATTCGTTGAGTCCAGAGTCGCCATTTTTTCCCGCCTACCTTCAGGCGACCCGCAGTCCATCGACACGGTATCACAACATCCTTGGATTGGCGCAGCCGCGACGGCTGTTTCAGCGGTGGACCCAGGACAGCGATGGCGTAGTCACCTTGGCCAGTGGCCATTTGGAGTACGCCGACAGCGAGATTGTCGTCGAAGCGATGCATCAGAATATCCATCGGACGCCGCGTGCGATCCTGGAGGTTCGTCGGATCCTGAATCTCCACCTAGCGACCTTGCGCGGAGCGGAGACTTCTGCCGCTCAAGCGACAGTGCCTCCTTCCCCACCGTCGGCTGCGTCCCAGCCCGAAGAAGTTCCCGCCACCAACACTCCCGATCTCTTCTTTCGGTTGCCAGGCACTGCGTCGCCTTGGCCAGGCACCACATCCACTTCCGATCTCCTCCCGTCGCCTCAGCAAAGTAGGCTTTTCGAACCCGTGCCTGGAGAGCCTGTGGCTCCCAATCGAAGCCTGCTTTTTGCAACGCCGGATCCCGCCGCTGTTCCCTGAAGCCGAATCGATCGAAGGGGTGCCTACAACCTGGGAGACCGAGGCGGCTTTCCGATTCCTGCCATGGATTTCAGGCCATCATGGGGAAGCGAGACGGATATACTTGACTGATTGGGTCAAAATAATCTAAATTCAAAGAATTCGCAGCCTTGCCGGTGCCGATGGAATTGTGTCCAAGGCCGCGACAGGAATCACTGCGGCGGTTTGATGCCGACTCAGAATCGATTTTTTGGGGGCCCAAGGCTGCCATGGATACGGGGCTTGCAGGGAGCAACAAGGAGCCGGATGCGGGGCTGATGGAGGAATTAGCCGACATCAGTCGGCAGTTGGAAACGGCTTCGGCGGAGCAAATTCTGGAATGGGCCTGGAATCGGTTCTCCAGCCGATTCACCTTCGCAACAGCTTTTGGACCCGAGGGGATGGTGGTGTTGCACTACCTCGCCAAAGTGGCACCCTCGGTTCGTGTCGTCAATATCGATACGGGCTATCAATTCCCAGAGACGCTGCAATTGCGGGATCGCGTTTTGGAGCGGTACGGGATCGAGGTGGAATTGCTGCGGCCGGAGTTGTCGGTGGAGGCGTACGAGGCGGCCAACGGGGGGCCAGTCTACTCCAAGGATCCCAATCGTTGCTGTGGAGATCGCAAGCTGGCGGTGCTGTACCGAGCAGCGAGCGGGATGTTGGCCTGGGCCAGTGCCATTCGCAGGCAGCAGAGCCCGGATCGAGCGGTGGTGCCGATCGTCGGCTGGGATCGGAAGTTTGGACTGGTGAAAGTCAGTCCCCTTGCTACGTGGACCAAGCAGCAGGTGTGGAAGGTGATCACGGACGAGCAGATTCCCTACAACCCATTGCACGATCGAGGCTATCCAAGCATTGGGTGCTGGCCATGCACCCGTTCGGTTCTTCCTGGTGAGGATGAACGAGCTGGGCGTTGGAGCGGTTTCGAAAAGAAGGAGTGCGGGCTGCATACGCAAGGTTAGTTGTCGAGGCGTCGTTGGGGGCCATGGCCAAACGACGGATCTCAGGTCGTCTTCCATCTGTTTCCAAAGGGTTTGGGATCGATGATCGTTCCGATCAAAGTCCACTATGCGACCTTGGCGCTTTTTGCCCTAGCCGACCGCTCCCCAAAGGACGATCCGCTTTCCCTGCGCAGCATCTCGGAGCAGTATGACATTCCCCTCCCCTTCCTGACTCAGATCGTCCAGCAGTTACGGACTGCAGGATTAGTGACCAGCACGCGTGGTCCAGCGGGTGGTTTTCGGCTTGCCAGATCGGCCCATCGAATCCGTCTGGTCGACGTGGCGGAAGCGGTGGGATTCCAGCCTGACCTGCAGGGTGAGCGATTGGGGAGTTCTCCAGCACAGCAATTGCTTGCCAACCAATGGCTGCAAATCGAACGCGACGTCTTTCGCTCTTTGGAAGAGACAACGCTTCACGATCTGCTGTCTCAGAGAACGCCAGTGGCGACGATGTTTTACATTTAGAGTCGATGAGTCGTTCGATCGGAGATGGCGAGGCGTGATACAATTCGGCAGGAGTCGTGATGCAGCTGTCTGGGGATGCCGAGTTGTTGGTGAGCGCTGGGGGGCAAGCCGATGAATTTCCGTTGGATGCTGTTGGTTGCGATCTGCTTCCTCCCAGCGATGGGAAAGGCCCAGGGGCCAGCAATTCCTGCCTCCAACATGGATGCCAAAAGCACCTCCGATTGGATCGATCAGTTGTCGGCCGCAAGTTTTGGTGCCAGGCAGATGGCGAGAATCCAGATCCTGCGTCAGCAGAGGGATGGGTTGCCGGAACTGGAGGCTGCGCTGGATCAAGCGGATGCGGATCTATCTTGGCAGCTGATTTCGATCCTCAGCGATTTGGCGGCCGATCCCAATGCCGGCCCAGGACCCGAGGCGCTTGCGGTCCTCCAGCGAACTGCCAAATCCCCTCGCAGCCATCTGGCTGAACTGGCCAGACGCTCTCTGGATTCGCTAGGGTACCAGCAGCGCAGGGTGGTGGAGCGGGAGTTGGTGCAGATGGGGGCCTTTGCAGGTTACGCAAATATCCAGGTCATCACGGTCGCCAATCAGGAGCTGTTTCATCTTCGAATCGATGAGGATTTCACTGGGAACGCAGAAGACTTGCGACGCCTGCAATGGCTGCACGGAATTGAGATGCTGATCCTCGAAGGGGAGCAAGTGGATCGTCAGTGGTTGCTGCAAGCCTCCAAGATGCCGAATCTGAGAATCCTCCAACTACGGAGAACGCGTCTGAATCAGGAGGACCTGAAGCAGCTCCATGAGTTCCCTCGACTGGAAACACTGGAGCTGATTTATTCGTCGATCGGGGATGAGTCGATCGATACGTTGGTGGAGCTGCCGGTTTGGGGAAACCTGCGGCTTTTCGGAACCAGGATCAGCCCAGATGGATTCTCACAGCTTGCCGAAAAGCTGACCGACATCGAACTGGTGTACGGGCGCGGAGGGTATCTTGGGGTTTCCATTCGTGATCTCAACGGTGTCGTGATCAGCGAGACGATTCCTGGAGGAGCTGCCCAGCAAGCGGGGTTGATGCCCGACGATCGATTGCTGGCCATCAACCAGCAACCCCTTCTACGTTTTGAAGATCTCCGCAAGGAATTGTCGAAGTTCGCGCCAGGGGATTCGATTGAAGTGCTCTACGAGCGGACGGATCTGGGAAGTGGCAGGGTGGCCCAGGATACGGCTCTGGTGATCCTCGGGGAGCAGCCATGAGTCAGGGGTGACCGTTCGCTAGGCGATCGATTGGTTGCGAATTGCCATTGGGTCGCCCTTCGACTGGACTTAGAGCCAGCACGTATCGGCGACCAAAGGGCGCCTTCGAGATGCATGGCTTGGCGTAGCCTCCCTAACAGAATCTCAGTTGGGAGGCGGCTTTGGGGGCCCGGAAGGTGGCGAGGCAGGAAGGATCGCGGGGCCGGCAGTGGAGGCAGCAGGGGTAGCCGTGCCATTGGCAGGTGCTGCGGCGCTGGCAGTGGTAACAGGTTCTTCCACAGCTCCCATCTCCCCAAGCGCCTCCGCAAACAAATGTCGCTCTCGTAACGGTATCCCGGTCTGGGCGTCTTCGCTGATCGTGTCCTCGGCGGTCCCCTGATACAGCCGACGACCGGCAAATCGAGGCGCCTTGTAGATCGTCCCTTGCTGGATAGGCCCGACTCCAAGGACCCAGGTGTCTCTCGCGTTGCTGTTGGATTGTTCGATCCCCGACTGCCATACCGCTTCGTGGGTGTCTCGCCGAAATGCAAACACCGCGACTTTCGCAGCCCCCGACTTCAGTTCGCGCTTGGCGATCGATATCTCAGGGATGGTGGGAAACGGACTGACACCGTTGACGAAGGAGGAGGCGCTGTTCAGGGCATTGTTGGCGGGGATTCCGTAGGTGACACTGTGCCCGTCCGTTCCCAAGGCTCCGATGCGGACTTCCGCCACTAGCTCGGCATCCTCCTTTTTGTCCTCAATGAAGCAACCTGCTGCGATCATCTGTTGCCGAATACTGCTAACGACGTAATCCGCGCTGATCAAATTCTGCGGGCCGAGCATGGGATTGGGCATGCCCGGAACGCTGCGCGCAGAAGCCAGGTAGGAAGTGTCCAGGTAGATTCGATTCCCAGCCAAAGGGCGAAAGTCGATTTTCGAGACGGCGCTATCGACCGCGTCGGACATCAGAAGTTGTTCGGTTGCCGTGTACGACTTGGTCGTTCCACACCCGACGCACATCGCCAGCGTCAGCCAGGCCGCGGCGTCTCGGGTTCGCCTTAGAGACCAGACGGTGGAAATGAGGGAGCGGATCATGGTGCCAGGGGTGGGGTTCAATGCAAAAGGTGGGGGTGCGACGGGCCGAGCCGCCTGGGAGTACTTGCCTGCGCGAACCATACCGAAAAGCACCTGTAGGATGCAAGTTCGCTCCTGAGTGCAAGTGGGGGCTTGGGGGGGCTGGGGATAGTGGGCCAGTGGGGGCGCTGATCTGCCCGTGGCTTGAAGGTGGTTCGGCAGGTCACTCGCACGAGATTCCGAATGCTCTCAGCATGCTGTTGGGCACCCAATCGCTCGGAAAACAGTCCCCTAGCAGACTCTGCCGCGACTCGCCAAAACTCTGCTGTGGGCGATGGGGCCAAGGGCAGGTCGATCGACGTTGGGATCCGGGTGGTTTGCCGTGCGGTGATTTCTGGCCGCCAGGAATCAGCGGTGACGTCCTAACGTTCCTTTGTCCGTCCGATGGCCATTTCCAAGCGGATGCAATGAAGCGATTGCTATCGAAAAGAAGCAGATGGACCATAAAAAAAGGCTGCCCCGCGGGGAGGCAGCCTAGCGATTGAAAGCATTGGGCAGTTGGAGCGATTAACGCTTTGAGAACTGGACACCACGGCGAGCGCCGCGGAGACCGTACTTCTTGCGTTCCTTCATGCGGGAATCGCGGGTGAGAAACCCGTCGTCTCGAAGTGGCTGGAAGAAGTCTTGATTCATTCCGACCAGGGCGCGAGCCAAGCCCATTCGAACCGCACCGGCCTGACCCATCGTGCCGCCACCCGAGACACGCACTAGGACGTCCACCGACTCCGTCTGGCCGACGCGATCCAGGGTCTCCTGAACTTGGCGTCGCTCTTTGTCGGTGGTGAAATACTCATCGAAGGGGCGACCATTGACGACGATCTTTCCCTTGCCGGGACGAATTCGAACTCGCGCGATGCTGGTCTTGCGACGTCCGGTGCCCAAAGCGTCTCCGTTGACCCGATCTCTCTTCTGAATGACCATGCTGCGAACCAATTCCCGTAATCAAAGATCAAAAAAATGTTTCGAAGATCAAGAAGCCAGAACGAAGTTAGGACTTCGCTCCCGCATCAAAGGGTTCGGGTTGCTGGGCCTGGTGTGGATGATCAGGGCCCGCATAAACCTTCAGTTTATCGAGCATCTTGCGTCCCAATGCGTTTTTGGGCAGCATTCGCTTGACCGCAAAAATCACCAAATCCTCAGGCTTCCGCTCCAGTCGTTCCTGGTAGCTTTCCATCTTCTGACGTGGATAGCCGTTGTACCAAGCGTAATGACGAACGGACAGTTTCTTGCCGGTCATCACTACCTTCTCGGCATTGACCACGACCACAAAGTCCCCGGTATCGACGTGGGGAGTGTAGGTGGGCCGGTGCTTGCCCATCAGGATCATCGCCAGTTTGCTGGCCAATCGACCCAAGACCTGGTCGCTTGCATCGACCACGAACCAGTTCTTTTCCAGTTCCCCTGGTTTGGCCATGTACGATTTGGTCTTCGCTACCACGTCTGTCACCTCGAAATCATGCGTCGCAAGTCGATCCAACGATAGTCCGGCCTGCCATCCCGGCAGGTCGCAAGGAATCCAGGATTTTAGCCCTCTGGAGGATGGCCCGCAAGTCGAATTGGCCTTTTTGTAGCCCTGCCGCTCGACCCCTGCTCACCTCCAGGATTCCACTTAAACCCGGCAAAGTTCCACCGCCTCCCGCAAACTGGTCATCGGATCGCGCGTCGGCAGAAATTCATGAGCGAGAAAGCCATCAAAGCCACTTTCTGCGATTGCCGTAGCAATGGGGGGGTAGTTGATTTCCTGAGTCGCGTCCATTTCGTGTCGTCCGGGATTGCCGGCGGTATGGTAATGGCCGAAGTAACGGTGGTTTTTTTGGATGGACCGGATGAGATCCCCTTCCATGATTTGCATGTGGTAGATGTCGTAGAGCAATTTGAAGTGGTCGGATCCAACCATGTCGACCAGTTCGATCCCCCAGTCCGATCGATCGCACATGTAATCCGCATGATCGACGCGGCTGTTGAGCAGTTCCATGTTCAGGATCACCCCATGCTTTTCGGCGACGGGGACGATCTGTTTGAGCGCCGCTGCGCAGTTTTTCAATCCAGTCTTTCGATCGATGCCGCGCGCGTTGCCAGAAAAGCAGATGACATTCCGCCAGCCCTCCTTGGCGGTTGCTTCAATCCTCTCTTGAAGCGTTTTCAGGCAGCTCTCGTGCAACTTTGGTTCGCACAGCCCGTCGGCTAGTCCATGGGACTGGACCATGGTGCAGACAAGCCCATACTTTTTAACCGTTTCAAAGTCTTCAGGACCAAGCAGGTCGATCCCGGAGAGTCCCATTTGAACAGCTTGCTGGCAGAGTTCATCGAGCGACAATTTGGGGAAGCACCATCGGCATACCGACTGCCGAATTCGACCTGCCTTGCCTTCAGGAGGAGCGGCCTGGATGGCGGCTGGAGTGCTGGCGATAGCGGCAGTTCCTGCCACGGCGACGCTGACAAAGTCCCTGCGTTTCATTTTTCAATTCCCAGGATGAAAAGGGGATCCATGTGTCTGTCCCCAGGATGTCGGAGCGAAAGGTAGGCCTAGCTTGCGAACCATTCTCTTCTCGAATTAGATAGAGGGCCTTCGAGTCGATAAGGCGACCCCAGGGATCGTCTCTAGATTCTTCCATTGGCAGATTCACAAAGCCATCTTAACCGATCACGCTAAGAAGAGCCAACATAGGGCGGAAGCGAACCGATGGCTTCCCTCCGTCGGTGCGATTCCTACCCGAGGCGACGATCGAACCAATCGAAGGGGTGGCGGCAAATGGTCTTCTTACCGCAAGGATCTCCAAGCCAAATCGGTTGATCGATCGACGGACGTCGGGGGTGGTGGATAACGGTTGCAGCTTGTCTTGGGCGGTGCGACGGGGCCTTTTTGGATTCTGGCAAAGGGTGAAAAGAACGAATGAGCTGGAAGGTGTTTCGCAAACGTACCAGTGATAGACAGCCCGATGGCGCCGTGGTGATCCTTGGCATGCATCGCAGTGGCACCAGCAGTCTAGCAGGATCACTGGAGGCTTGTGGCTTGTACCTTGGAGAAGTCAGCCAGTACAACCGCCACAACACGAAAGGAAATCGAGAGCATCGTTTCGTGATTTCCCTGAACGATCAACTCCTCGCGGCCAATGGCGGATCCTGGGACAGGCCACCCGAAACGATGGTCTGGGATCAGGAAATGGCCGCACAGCGCGATGCATGGGTCAGGCGCCAGCGCCAGCCGGATCGCTCTCGTTGGGGGTTCAAGGATCCTCGGACCTTGTTGACACTTCCCTTTTGGTTAGAGGGACTCGCCCACGTCCAGCTTGTCGGAACCTACCGTCATCCAGACTCCGTGGTCAAGTCGCTGGCATCGAGAGGATCCATCGACGTGGTACAGGGAATGTTTCTCTGGCGATTCTATAACAGGAAATTGCTGGAGACCTGGGACCGAACACCTTTTCCAATTGTTTCTTTCGATGCCAATGCCGAGCAGTATAGGGATTCCCTAAAGAAGCTTGCGCGGTATCTGCAATTGCCGGACTGCGAAGATCGGAATGATTTCTTTGAATCCTCCTTGCGTCACCAGGAACCTTGTCATGCTGAAGAGTTCATGGAGGACGAGGATCGCAGGATCTACGAGAGGTTGGAGGTGATCTATCGGTCCAACTGGGATGATTGAAGTGGGCGATCTTTCGCATGCATCCGTTTAAAAATGCTTCTCAAAGATGACCCGACGGTCCGCGGCGTGAGCCCCTCGTCGGCTCGGGCTTTCAAACGCCCGCGTCAAGAAGCAATGGAACGCGAAGCGATCTTTTCCAGATGGCGAGCGATGGTCAGGGGTGAACGGAGGAAACTGCGATCCCCGACACCTCGCCTCAGATCGTGTTGAAGGCAGGCCAGATAACAGTGTTGCACTGGTTGCATTCGCAGTTGGTTGATGATGTTGAGGACGCGAGGATCCGTATTCAGATGATGCACTCCCATGGTGATCACGGTTTTTCTCGCGAATTGATAACCAAAGTACATCAGCAGATGAAAGGCACTGCCGGCTTCTCCGGCAATCACGCTCGCTCCTGCCAGTGCCTGCAATTGCTGAAGGACCGATAGCCGTTCCGGGTAGACGATCTTCCACCCTCGCTCGATCAAGTGCTTCTCCAATTCGGGTTCTTCATGGACCATCCGCAGATTTCCAGGCAGCTTGGAGCGACTGAGATAGACTTTGACGACCCGATCCTTCCTCTGCGCTTGTTGGAGGCATTCGGTTTTGTCCTCTTTTGATAGATGATAAAACCGGTCGACGGCTGTCTGCACATGCGCAAAATGATGCTCGGAGATCGATCGCCGATTCACCATAGTGGGTCTTGGGAGAAGCAATTTCCTGCACTTGATAGGTCCGGGCAGAGAAGAAAGCGGCAGGAAGCGATCGACCGGAAGTTCGGTCAGCCGTGCGATCGAAGGAATGTTTTCATCGCTGTAGGCTGGAGCCACAGGTGACGCATTGTCGACGGCTGCCGGGCTGGTCGCCGGATCGCGTCGGACCTTCTTGCGATAGGCTCGATCTGCCAGAACGACCTTCCAGCCGGCTTGGCCCTCTAGGCTTTGCTGGATCTCATTCGAAAGAAAGGGCCACATCCACGCGACCCCTTCGGTCAGTAGATGGCCGAAATGAGAGATGTCGCTGTAGGGCAGAAAGACGACCGTATCCCATGATTCCTTTTTCTCCGCCAACTGCGCTTGGGTCAACCGTTGCGGTGCACCGAACGGATAGTCGATTTTGTGTTCCGGCCCCCGCTCCAGATAGGATCCTTCAATCGGGTTGCCGTGTTGATCGTGCAGGCCACTTGCCCAAGGAAAGAGGTAGCAATCCGCGAGGGAGCGGACCTCGTGAGGGTAGGTTCGCCCAGCCGCAGGAAGCGTTCGGGCAGGGAGTTCACGGATGAAACGCCAAAAGATGGATTTCAATGCAATCGAACTCCATTGGCAGTTTTGAACACAAGAAGCCTATGGCAGCCAAGAGTCCGTGGAGCCTATCTGGTTCATGACAGCATCATCTTCCCGAAACCGAAAAGTCAAATTAATCGCCGATCTCCAGGGGGTCAATCGCACAGCCAGCGAACCGGACCGGCAGATGGCCGCCTGCGAGCGTCCTGGCGACGGAAAGTGACAGAACGATGAAGGCGCGTTCCCTGCAAGCGATCGTTGCAAGTTCGCCCCATCGCGCGACGGCTTGGATCAACGCGATCGCACGACGCGATCGGCGGTGATGTGACGCGCCGCATATTGGGGCAGATATCCCCTAGCGCCATAGAGCACCACATGCTGGTTGACGTATCTTCGAAGATTCAGCCCCGGTGCGGGATAAACATAGGCGATCAGAGCCCCAGAGCTTTCCGTGATGGCAAACTCCGGCTGGTCGGCTCGACTCCGATGGACCTCCCGCAACCAGCCCGAGGCGTCCCCTGGCGGCGATGCAGTGTCTGTGAGGTTGGGGGTGGTGCTGGCCGACGGCGACGGGGAAGCGGTTTGGCCATAAAGCGTTTTGACTCGCAGGCGTTCGAACTCCTCGATCCTCTCCAGCAGTCGCCTCGCTTCGGCTTGCTCCATGGAACTACCGCCTCGTTCGATCCTCTCGCGACTCCATCGGTGAAGCTCGCGGAAATCCCATCGCTCGGTTGGCTGCGAAATCTCTTGTGTCAATCGAAGGAAAGCCTCGCGATAGTCAGGCAGCGCAAACGGATTGGGCTCGACCTGCGATTCCTGAGGCAACTGGGCGCCTGCCAGTTGAATCCCCTCCGATCTCGATGCGTCGCTTCCCGGCATGATGTTGCCTGGATGAAAAGTCTCCTCGGGATCATTCCAGCCGAGGATGCCGTCCGGTGTGGAAAGCAGGGGATCTGCAAATGGACTGACGCCAGCGTCGATGTTGGCATCGATCATCTGCTGGAGGTATTCGCCCCGGTAGCGGCGAACAGGTCGTGGCAACCGATCGATCCTGGAGTCGATCGGGACGCCGGGCGATGGGGAAGCCGAGCGGAATCCATGGGACTGTGGCGGGTAGTTACCTGAGGCATGGCCCAAGCGAGGTCCAGCGTAGTGACTTGGGCCTTCATGAGGAAACGGCCCCATGGAATCCCCATAGGCCACCATGCCCGGCGAACTGCAGGCGCTGCAAGCGCAACCATCCGATGCCCAGTGACCATGGCCCTCGACCACCTCCCCTTCAGCGATGGAAAATCCAATCAGTCCAAGAATTCCATTCAGTGGGCGAACGAGGATGCGTGCGGGATGGCCGCTGGTGGCGCTCCATCCGGAGAAATGCGGGTCGATACCGACACCTGGATGCGGGTCCGATACCACCACGGGATCGCCAGTGATCCCCGCTGCTCCAGGCTGCCATGACTGGTCGACAATCCATTCCCCTTCTCTCAGTGGAATATCCCCGCCTTCCATTGGCAGTTCCCCCAGCACGAACTCCCCTGGCTCCACTTGGCTCTCCGAAACCGGCTCACCCTGCGACGGTTCCATCACCTCTCCAGCTTCGGTCTCTTCCACCAGCAAAGACTCTTGTCGCGAAGGTGGCTCAGGGGCCGCGCTCAGTTCCAGAGGTTCCTGAAAGTCGGCGATGGTGATCGATCGCTCGTTGCGGCTGTTCGAACCGGAAGCAGGTACGACGGCGGATGGTCGAGCCGTGAAGGTGGACTGGGCGGACTGGCTTGCAGGCGCAAGAGGGCGTGGCGGATTCAGGCTGAGGAGGGAGGATCGCACCCAGCGGAATTCGCCTGGGGGTGGAGCGATGCGGTACCACAGCGTTTTTTCGCCTCCAGGGCCTTGTCGTGTCGCCTCCCCCAGAACCTCCACTTGCTGGCCAGGAATCAGCTCCACCTGCCACTGCCACTGGTCGGCAATCGCCTGCTGGGACCCGATCCACGCGGGAGCTCCGCTTTGCACCATCTCAGCTCGCTTTCCTCCCGGCAGCAGGTAAGCGTGCTTGGCTTCAATCCAACTGAAGGACCCAGCAGGTGGGCGAATCGCGGACCAACCGCTATCCAGCGACTGATAGACCTCAACCGCAGCGCCGCGGTCCAGCCGCTGGGTGGCATAGCCCTGGTCCTCCGGCGCCGAACGGCAGTCGGTTGACTCCTGAAGGTAGGCGGTCCTCCCCGTGCTGGTGCTAGCGGCTGGAAGCTCCGGGGAGCCCTGGGCTCTGGCATTTGGGAGGTAGCTGGGGGCGACCAACAGAGCCATGCCGAAGCAGCTCATTGAAATCCGACCGATCAAGTTTTGCAGCGATCGAAGCATCACACTCCACTCCTGTGCGGCCATTGGTATCGGCTCTCTGGGGCCTCTCGCGCAACTCACTGCATCCCCTCCGACATGGAGACGGCTGGAATGACCCAAGCATCGGGGCGCAAGCCCCATGGCGACTCGCCCCACGAAGTCCTGCAGGTGGTATGCCAGAATGCGGTGGGAGACCACGATGGCTCACTTAGCCCCATCGAAAGCAGATGGTCTAAGGCTTCGTCGCAGAAGTTGCTGCCCACATCCAACGGCAGCGCCACGAACTCCTTCGCGGTAGGCATCAAGAAATCCGGCGTGACGGAGTCGTCGCTCTTGTTGGGATTGTCTGAGAGAGCGACCTTCAGGACCGAGTCCGTATCAGCGATGCTGTTGGTTGCTAAAGCTCTGGCCGATCCCAGTCGGTTGCCTTGCATCCCCCCGCCATCCACAGCGCGGCTTGTTCCCACCAAGGGAGCAGATGGCAACTTCTGAAGGCCCGACCTGCCAGCGTCGCGGCGCGCAGGCTTCTTGGTTGCCTGCATCGCCGGGCCGATGCAGAACAGAATCACCGCTGCGGCCAGGAGTCCCCAGGAACGCCGATCGGAAGGTCGCGGGTTCATTCGTCGTCCCAACAACCAATCGGCATCGATCCAGAGTTCGTTGTGCCCAGAGTGTCTAGTCACCGTAGTCGCATCCCAGGGGTATTCATCCTTGAACATCCGCCGCCGCGCACTCGATTCCGTCTCCGATCCTGCATCGGTGCAGGCAATCCGGAAGGAAGCATCCACGGCCAGCCCTTGTCAAAAAGAGCCGCGCGGATCATCCAGAATCCTGCCCCCCAACTCAAGGGCATCTGACGCAAAATCGAAGGAGCCATCGCTGCGGAACCATGCTAGCAATGCCGATCAGCCCACTTTTCGACTCAGCATGGATCGGGAGGCGGCTATGGCCCATTGGTTTTCCAGCTTTCCGGCGACCGATTGGCTGGTCTATTGGAGGAGTTGCCGCCGGATTTAGCGGCACGAAGCGACCTTGGTTTGCGATCCCATGGCAAAGCTTTGGGGTAGACCCACCCGCAATCAAAGCCGATCTGACGATGCGGCCACTTTCTTACGCCGATCGCTTGCGACCAACCGGCCCAGAGCAGCGACGGATGGGGCGTCTCCCTGAAAGTCAGGTCAAATCGGAATCGAAGACGCGAACCTGTTTCCAGGTCGGCTTTTGCTCTTCGATGAATTTGAGGTGCCGGGGTGCGGTCTGGTAAGCATCATGAGCCTGGCGGCTTTCGAAGACCACATGCAGTGCGACGTCGAACTGTCGATCATTGACCGGCCTAGCCAGATCCGGGGTGAGTGTGCCTACCGAAAAGTGGATGGTCCCCGGATGATTCGATAAATCTTCATGGCAGGCCCTGACCAGGTGCTGGATGTTCTCCTGCGAGGGCTCGTGAAGCGAGAAAAACACCATATGACCCAGTCCACGTTTCTCCACGATCGCTCCTCTGGTAACGGTGGTATTCGATGGCCAACGGATCCGCGCGGCAGTTGGATAAGCCGTCTGTTTCGCTGGCCAATCGACTGAAAAATTATCCGAAGTTGAGAGTGCCGGTGCTGTCGCCAAATTGATTCGACTCGACCCCCGCCTGTTTTAGCATCCAAAGATAAAGGTTGCACAGGGGAGTGTTTTCCGCGAATCGATAATGGCCTGCAGCGGGTGCTTTACCCGAGCCGCCTCCTGCCATCACGATGGGCAGGTCGTTGTGATTGTGTCGATCGCCATCGGAGATGCCGCTGCCGTAGATCACCATGCAGTGATCGAGCAACGTGCCCTGCCCTTCGGGGATCGAGGCCATGAGATCCAGAAGGTAGGCCAGTTTGGTGACATGGTAGGTGTTGATCTTCTCGATCTTCTTTTGCTTCTCTTGGTCCTTGCCGTGGTGGGATAGGTCGTGATGGCCTTCGGGAGCCCCAATCTCTGGATAGCCGCGGTTGCTTCCTTCATTAGCGAACATGAAGGTCATGACGCGGGTGGCGTCTGCCTGGAGTGCCAAGGCCATCATGTCCATCATCAAGCGACAGTGCTCGTCCCATTCCCTGGGGACCCCAGCGGGTCTGGGGTAGTTGGGAATGCCATCTTCACCGATCTTCAGTTTGTCGCCTCGCACCAGACGATTCTCGACATCTCGCACGGCGTACAGGTATTCATCCAGCTTCCTCTGATCGGAGGTTCCCAATTGACTTTGCAGCCGCTTGGCATCGTCCATGGCGAAGTCAAGCACACTTTTGCGGCGTTGGATTTTGTCCCCTTTGGCCGCCACCGCCAGCGATTTCTCCCCCGTCCCGAAGATCCGATCGAAGAGTGCGGCGGGATCGATTTCTTTGGAAAGCGGGCTGCTTGCGTTTCGCCACGCCAAGTTGCTGGAGTAGGCGCAGCTGTAGCCGCTGTCGCAATTGCCGGACTGCGCGCTGCCTTCCAGTCCCAGTTCCAGCGAGGCGAAGCGAGTCTGCTGGCCGAGTGCCTGAGCGGCGACTTGGTCGACCGAGATAGAGTTCTGGATGTCGGCACCATCAGTCTTTTTGGGATGAGCCCCGGTGAGGAAGGCTGCGCCGCTGCGAGCGTGGTCGCCTCCGCCATCACCATGAGCATGAGCGCCATCCAAAGTAAGTCCCGTAAAGACGCTCAAATGCTTTCGATGTTTCTGAAGCGGTGAAAGGATGGGGCTGAGCGAGTATTCGGGACCTTCGGTGGTGGGGGTCCAGGATGCCATGTGGGCACCGTTGGGGACGTTCAGGAAAATCATTCGGAGGGTATCGGGTGCTGCGCTGGGGGATGCGACCAACCTCGCGGGCTGCATCGCTTCCAGCCACGGCAGTCCGATGGCAACTCCTGCCCCCCGCAGCATCATCCGTCGCGAAATTCGATGGCGCATCACTATTGCCTTTCCCCTTGCTTGAGAAACGGATCGCTCAAGACGATTTCTCGAACCAGTCGGCTGAAGCGGTACTGATCGGATTTTACACGAGCGCTGATTTGGTCGACTGCGCAGCGGTCAAAATACTCCATGCCGCGACCTGTTGCGTAGGTGAGCATTTTTTCGGTGAGGCACCGAAGGAATGCGTCGCCCTGCTCTTTTTTCAGATGCTGGATCAATTCTCCCGCGTTTCGCACCATGGAACCGTTGGGAAGCTGTCCTGAAGCGTCGATCGGAGTCCCTTCTTCCATCGTCCGCCATCTGCCAATGGCATCATAGTTTTCCAATGCGAACCCAAGTGGATCCATCAACTGGTGGCAGCCCGCGCACGCCGGATCGACGCGATGCTGCTCCATTCTCTGCCGGAGCGTTCCTTGCAGCGGGCCTTTTTCCAATTCGGGGACTCCCGGTGGCGCTGCGGGAGGGGATTGATTGAGCAGGTTGTCGAGGATCCACTTGCCACGTTTGACCGGGCTGGTCCGAGTCGGATTGCTGGTCACCGCCAAAATCGCTCCCTGCGTCAGCAGCCCTCGGCGGGGAAGATCGCGCACCGAAACCTTGCGGAACTGTTCTCCTTGGACCCCTGCGATCCCATAGTACTTGGCCAATTCCTCGTTGACGTAGGTGAAATCAGCATCCAGAAGGGTCAGCACGCTTTGGTCTTCTCGCATCACTCCAGCGACAAATGTGAGAGTCTCCCTTTGCAACAGCGAGCGGATTTGGTCGTTCCACTGGGGGAATCGCTGCGGGTCTGGGCGGAATTGATCCAGCTTGCGGAGCGTCAGCCATTGGCCTGCAAAGTTCTCCACCATCGCACTGGAGCGACGATCCTGGAGCATCCGCATCGTCTCTTGCTCCAGCACCTCCTTGCGAAGCAACTCTCCCGACAGAGCTTTTTGCAGCAACGGATCGTCGGGCATGGAACTCCAGAGGAAATAGCTGAGTCGTGTCGCCAGTTCAAAGGCATCGATCGAGGCATATCCAGAGTTGCCCTCTGGCGCCCGTCGCTGCTCCACCTTGAAAACGAAGTGGGGGGAAACCAAGATCGCCTGCAGCGCTGAAGCGATGCCCTCTTCCAGCGACCCACCGTCGTCGGTGATCGACTGAACGATAGCGACTAGGCGATCGAGCCGCTCGGGATCGACCGGCCGCCGAAAGGCTCGGCTTGCCAGCGGCCTGAGAATGGTCCTGGCGGCTTCCGCAACCGAACCGGCCATTTCTTCATTGGTCGTCATGATCCTTCGATGGCTCTCCGGCAGTTCCTCGGGCGCGACGGCTGGCGGAGGCTTGCGACCGACGATTTCGCAGTCATCGACGTAGAGGTTGCGGTCTTTGGCCGGTTGGCCGTCCTTGGCTTCCACATAGAAGTCGTTGGTGAACTGCACCGCAAAGCGATGACTGCCTGCCTTCAGCCGCAGGGTGAAGGTCGTCCATTCCGGATTCTGTCGAGGCGCTTTGGTTTCCAGTTGCTTCACTGGCTTGTCATCGACGAAGAAAGATAGTCGAGCTCCTTCGTCCCCGGCTTGGTCTCCACCCAGCAGCAGCTTGACGGTGTAGAGACCGGGGAAAGGAGCAGAATCTTCCCAGCGGGCGGTGCCTTGGCTGTAGAACATCACCCGGGGGCCTTCTGCCTTGCCGCCTCCTTCCACCTGCCATCGACTGCCCGGCTTTAGCTCCGCCTTCATCCCAGCCTCTGGTAGTCGGAGAACCTGCCCCGTGATCGACTCGGCGGCCTCCAGATATTTTTCCAGAAGCAGCGGTGGCAGCGTCAAAACATCGCCGATGTTGTCGAATCCATACCCGACGTCGTCACCGGGGAAGTCCTTGGCAGGTTCGTAGTCGACACCCAGAAGGTCGCGGATGGTGTTTCGGTACTCGACACGATTGAGCCTTCGGAGAGTGACAGCGCCTGGATTGGGTGTTTTCCCACAATCGATCTCGGTCACCACCTCGGAGATCCAGTCGGCCAGGAGCTTTCGATCGGCCTCCGACAGTTCCGGACCATCTTTGGGGGGCATGTCGCCGATTCGGATCCGCTGTTCCGCTTTTTTCCAAAGTGAGCGTTCCTTGATCACCTGCGGGTGGCTTTGGAAATGCTGGAGCGCCAAGCCTCCCGAAGGCTCGTTCCCCTGGTGGCAATCGATGCAGGCGCGCTGGACCAGCGGCAGGATGACCTTTTGAAACTCTTCCTCTCGTTTCTGCGGGTCTACGGCCCATGCAAACGGGGACGCCACGATAAGGGCGAGAAAGAGCAAAAAAGAAATTCCATGAGATCGCGGGATCATCGATGCAACCATGGAGCGACCTCGCAACCACCAAGATCTCAAGAAGGACAATGGTCAAACTCTGAAGGACGCCAATAGCCCTCGAGAGCATTGGCTTGGTGAGCGATACCGCATGGGGACTTGGCACCAAACCCAAGAGCGATCGGAATGGTCCCGAATCCTGCAGACCGTCCGTCCCTGCGGGTCGCTGCAAAAGTCCTCTCCTAGTCACCACCCCTTCAAAGTATACACCCCTTATTCCTTCGTCGCATCGGCTCTTTTTCCCGTCGCGTCGATCGAATGATCGGACGGTTGGTACACTGGAGCGATTCGAGGTGTTGGAAGGGGGAACCGCCGAGCGGCGGATCGGTTCACCATGGCCTCTCTAAGAACTTTCTGGAGCGATCCGAGATGACACAGGAGAGTTTTCGGCAGCGGCGCTGTGTCGCCTGCGAGGGGCTGAGTTCACCGATGGGGGAAGAGGAGGTGCGACGCCACCTGGAGTCGTTTCCTGGCTGGCAGCTCGATCCGACCGGCAAAAAAATCTCGAAGTCCTATCGATTTCCAAACTTCGTCGCGGCATTTGAATTTCTGAAGCAAGTGGCCGATATTGCGGAATTGGAACAGCATCATCCGGATCTTCATTTGGAGCGATACCGGCATGTGGTGATCGATCTGTGGACCCATGCGATTGGAGGCTTGAGCGAGAACGACTGGATTGTTGCCGCCAAGATCGATCAGATTTTGGATGGATCGGGTCGCTGACCAATGCGGATTGCAACGATTGGGGGCGGGATATCTGGGCTGGCGGCCGCTTGGCACCTGCAGCAGCAGACTTCTGCGGAGCTTTCGCTGTGGGAGTCCCAGAAGCATCTGGGGGGATGCATCCGTACCGAGCGAGTTGGGGACTGGCTTTTGGAATTGGGGCCCGACAACTTTGCGACGATGATTCCCGACGCGATGGAGTGGTGCCGGCAAATGGGGCTGGAGTCGGAGTTCATCCGTCCCAATATCGAGCATCGTCTGGCCAGGGTGGTGCATCGAGGCAAATTGCAGCCGATCCCGCAAGGGTTTTCCCTGCTGCAGCCAACACGGTTGGATGCCATCGCTGCCAGTCGCCTGCTAACGCTGGCAGGAAAGTGGCGGCTGGTCCGGGAATGGTGGGTGCCCCGTCGCACCGACGGGCAGGAGGAGAGTTTGGAGCAGTTTGCGGTCCGCCGCTTAGGCAGGGAGGTTTTCGAGCGGTTGGTGGAGCCGATTGTTGCGGGGATCTTTACGGCTGACTCTAAGCAGTTGAGCATGCAAGCGGCGCTGCCACAGTTTGTGGAGATGGAGCGGCGGTATGGAGGTCTGCTGAGGGCAGCATGGGCGGCGCGTCGCGAGCGTCGGGGCAAGGGGGAACCCGATTCCTCCCGTAGAGCCCACGGGGCTCGCTACGACCAGTTTGTGGCACCTCGTCAGGGGATGAGCTGGTGGGTGGATCAGATCACGCGTCAGTTGGACAAGACTTCGATTCATCGCCAGACGCCCGTCACTCGCTTGATCCATGACGTGGGGGGATGGAACTTGCTGGGTCCAGAGGGACAACTGCTGGCCATCGCCGACCAGGTGATTGTTGCATGCGGCGCTCCGGCGGCCAGCCGCCTGCTTTCCGCGCAGGATCCCCAACTGGCTCAGGAATTGGCCGCGATTCCCTATGCATCGTCTGCGGTCGGTCTTTTCGTCGTGCGACGCGACGAGATCGCAACGAAAGATCTCTGCTTCGGCATCGTCGTGCCAGCGGCGGAGCAACGACCCGTTCTGGCGATCAGCATGACCAGTGAAAAGTACCCGGGCCGCGTTCCTGAAGATTGCTGCCTGCTGCGGGTTTTCATGGGTGGGGCGCTTCGAGCCGATTTGCTGGTCCATGAGGACGCAAGGCTGCTGGAGATGGCTTGGCGCGAAGTGGAGCAGCTACTGCAACTCCAATCGCCGCCGTTGCATCGCCAGATGGTCCGATGGCATCAGGCGATGCCGCAGTATTGCATCGGCCATCTGGCTAGGTTGCAGCGGATCGAAGAGCGGCGGATGCAGTTGCCGGGGCTCTACCTGACTGGAAATGCCTTCGAGGGCGTAGGCATCCCGCAGTGCATCCGCCATGCCAAACGGATGGTCTCGCAGGTGAACGCGGCTCTTCCAGATCGACTCAAAAGAAGTCGTTGATCTCAAAGTCGTTGATTTGAGGATGCCGCTGCAAGAGCGGTCTCTTTGGAGACTTCAAAAGGTGCCAAGGCACTCAGTATTCTTTCGAAATTCGAATCCAAAGGTGCCTCGAAGGCGATCGGCGTTTGATGCTGTGGATGGATCATTTCGATCCGGCTGGCCGATAGCAGCAGCTGGTCGTTCCCCAGGTGATCGGCGAAGTGCCGATTGTGGCGGCTGTCCCCGTGCCGTTTGTCGCCAATGATCGGATGAGCGATGTGCTGAAGGTGCCTGCGGATCTGGTGCCACCGGCCGGTCCGTGGTTCAATCGTCAGAAAGCAATAACGACTGCTGGCAAAAGGTGCGAATCCCCAAGGAGCTTCAAACCACCGGATCGCGCGGTACTGGGTGCAGGCGGTCTGCAGCGGATGGCAGTCCAGCGTGTATCCCGCAGCTTCCTCACCGAACCGCTCCCGAAGAGGGATCTCGATCGTCCCCTCCTCTGTCAAATAGCCTCGCACCAATGCCAAATAACGTTTGCGAATCGTTCTGCGCGTGAATTGATCGACAAGGTGCGCTGCCGATTTTTTGTCGAGTGCAAAGACCAGGACACCTGAGGTGGGGCGATCGAGTCGGTGGACGGGAAAAAGCCGCTTGCCGATCTGGTCACGCACCTGCTGCAAAAGGACGGGGTCCTCTTTGGCCATCTGAGGGACGCGGTGAACCAACCATCCCGCCGGCTTATGCACCGCCACCAGCCAGGGATCCTCATGCAGAATCTGAATCGATCGACTTGCCCTCTCCTCGACCTGTTCCTGCGAATCTCCCGACGGCTGCTGTGGTTCCATCTTCCGGCGGCTCCGCGATTCCATTTGGGGAGGTTAGTCCCTGAGCGATTCGAACATCGATCTCGACAGGGGCGATCGGCGATCGTGGGGTGTCGAATCCCCGACGTACCGACTGAACGCGGCCGGAAACCTGTTTGAAGGCAAAGGTTCTTTCGGCTCCGCCATCCGATGGCTCGCACGCAATCGATCCAACAACCTAGTCGTTCCCCCTGTTGGTTCAAAGGGGGGCTACCGCGCGGCTAGCAGCCATGGACCGACACCCGTTGCCGAAACGTAAGCTGTTGGTCGGAGGTGGGGCCAGTAGAGAGAGGATCGAACAGAAGTTACCTTATTAGAGGGACGGGAGACCATGTGAATCCTGCAATGAACATTTGCGAACGGCTTTCGTCCGATGTTAGGCCCAGTCACTTGGTTTTTGGGATGGATGGTTGCGATCTGCGGAATTCAACGCCGATAGACGGTGCCTGATGAGCAAGCGAACCGAATCGAATCCAGTCAATGAATCAATTGGCTTGCGGTCCGAAGATTCCGAAGCAGGCTCCAGCGTCGATGGTTCTATGGAGAGTCCCTCCGACTTCTTGGTTGATTCTGCGGTGCTACGCGGGAACCGTGGTTACGAAGACTGTTTGAAGGGGGTCTCCCAGTCCGAACGGATACCGACCCTGGTACGGCTCATCGAGTCCGATTTGGCCAGCTACTTTCGGCCGAACCGCCCAAAGGTTTCGATCTCTGAAGATGACCAGAGAGTCGAACCGCGTTTGGACCTGCTACTGCTTAGGTATCCGGAGTTGCAGCAGGACTCGCAGGTCCTTCTAGGGCTGGCCGTCAGCGAGTACACGATTCGCCTGCATTCGGGCAATCCACTCGACTTGGCGCATTACGAGCGATCGTTTCCTAGTCTGGCAAATCGCCTGATCCCGATGCTCCATCGCATCAGCGAATTCAATATCCATCGCTTGATGAAAGAATCCCCGATCGCACGCATCGATACCGGAAAGAAAACGGAGTGCGAGTTGGATGAGCAGCCGGAAGAGCTGTGGAGGCTTCCGAAACAGCTGGGGGTCTATCATTTGGTTAGCCTTCATGGGGCCGGTGGGATGGGGTCGGTCTATCGCGCGATCGACCTGAGAACTGGAGCGCTGGTGGCGGTCAAGGTGACGCGGCGCCAGGACGCTTGGAGCAGCTATCGGTTCTTTCAGGAGTTTCAGACGCTTTCGTCCTTGGAGCATCCGAATCTTGTGCGGTTGCACGAGGCGTTTTCGGTGGGAAGTTATCGTTGCTTTTCGATGGATCTGGTGCGAGGCCAGACGCTGTCGCGTTGGTGGATGCGAGTGAGGAAATTGCCTCAAAGATTCGATCTTCTCCGAAGCGTTCTCCAGCAGCTGGCGGGAAGCATCCATTACCTGCATCAGCATGACGTATTGCATGGCGACATCAAGCCAGCCAACATCCTGGTTTCACGAGGCGGGCGTCCGACGCTGCTGGACTTCGGTCTTGCCAGCTTTTTGTCCGACCGGTCTCTGGAAGGGGTGGTCGCTTTCAGCAAGACCGCAGCGGGGACGGTTGGAACTACGGCACCTGAAGTGCTCGCAGGTCAAACTGGCACCAAGGGTAGTGATTGGTTCAGCTTCGCAGCGATGACATTGGAGTTGTTGCAGTCCGATCATTCTGGTGAGACTTCCGAGGCGGTTTTGGTAGAGCGGGAAGGGGGGGAGATGTCGGCGTGGTATTCGACCCTGTTGGATTTGTGCCAGCAAACGGTGAAGGCTACCCCCATCGATCGGCCAGACGCCCAAGCGTTTTTGAAATGTCTTCACTCGGGCTCTTTCAGACCATTTCCCATCGCCAATCCTGTTCCTTCACCACCCCAGGTTTGGTTGCCAAGATCTACCGACGCCATCGAGCAGGAATGGTGGGAGCGGATAAGGGGAGATCGAACCGAAGGTGGGTGGGTCCTTGCCGCTCAGGGGCCGCAGGGCTCAGGGAAAAGTTTCTGGGGCAAGCGATGGCAGGAGCGTCTTACGGCGGAAGGTTTTCAGGTGGTGGCTCTTCGCTGCAATCGACGCGATCATACCCCTGGGGCGCTCCTGCACCAGTGGCGGCAGCGCTGCGCGCAAATCGGTCTGCCGCTGGAGGCCGACTCGGCGTCTCTTGCCATCGACTCCAATGATCCCAATCTAGATCCGAATGCCACCGAGGAGCAGAAGCATGGTGCTAGACTGGGACAGACTCTTGCTGCTGCATGGAGGCGATTGACGGAATCGCGAGCCCTGGTGATTGCGATCGATCAGATGGAGTGGATCGATCCAATCAGTCGCTATGCGCTGGAATCCTTTGGGGCACAGCGAGGCATGGGTAGCGGGGGGATGTTGCTTGCCTGCCGTGACCGTTGCTCCTATCTCGACTCCCTCTGGAATGCCCTCAGGCATGGGATGCAGCCGCTTCCGGCCCAGCGGCTGTTGCGGTTGGCGATGCAGCCGGTGGCACCGCAATGGATCCGCGCTTGGATCCAGCAGTGGCTGACACGATTTCAGGGGCACCGTCCGGATACCGAGCTTTGGAGCGATGCGGTTTCGCGATTGGCCGAAGGGTACCCAGGGCGGGCGGAGCAGTTGGTCCAGTGGGAGGCACCTCGGCGCGACTGGACGGCCGATCAATGGAATCAGTCTTTCGATCGTTTGAATGGTTCGACATTCGGTCAATGCCAGTACCGGTCGCTAGCATCCGACTATCGCCACGCCCTTCAGTATCTTGCCGCTTCCTGGTCGCCGTTGGAATTCCAGCAATTGCAGATGGCGACTCGTTTTCCCCCCGAGCATCTGGCTCGCATCCTGGATGGCTTGGCAGCAAACTGGCTGGAGTGGTCCGAGGATTTTTCGATGGGTGGGATCCGAATTGCCAGCGAAGACCTGCGCGTGGTGGTGATCGAAAGCACGGATCCGGAGCTGATGAAAAAGAGGCACCATCGGTTGGCCGCTGTCGTATCGCGCGAAACCCCGCCCCATTGGGACTCTTTGATCTACCATTATCGCCAGTTGGAGCAACCGGTCTTGGTATCGGTGACACTCTTCCGAGCGGCCCAATCTGCCTTTCAGCAAGGCAACCTCCCCCAGGCCGCTCAGTGGGCGCGGCAAATCGACTGGCGGCTGCTTCCAGGCCGATTGGCCAAGGAGGCGGGCGAACTTTGCCGTGTCTGTGACATCCCATCGTAAAGCAAAAAAGGTGTCAGGTACCTTTTTGATACTCACCCTCCCTGAGGGAGAAGCAAAAAAGGTGTCAGGTACCTTTTTGATACTCACCCTCCCTGAGGGAGGGTGAAGGGGGAAATCAAAGGGGTCAGGCATCTTTGATCTTCTCAGAGATTCGCGGCTCCTAGCCACTTTTTTTCTTCGAAAAGGCTTGACGCACGACAAGGTAGTCGTACGATGATTTTGTCGTACGATAGTTATAGCGATGGTGTGGAGGTGGCAAGATGGCAAGGCAAGTTGGTCCAAAAAACGTCGTCGGACGCGATAAACTCATCGAATTGATTTGGAAGAAGCTCGATACTCAATCCCTTCGGTTCACGGCAGAACGTAGGGTCGGAAAAACGACCGTTATGACCAAAATGGCCGCAGAACCAAAAGCCGGCTACGAGGTTCTGTTCATGGATCTCGAAGGCATCGATTCCCCCACGCGTTTCGTCGAACTTGTCATCAATCGCGCCCTGCCTCTTTTGCCTGTAACAGGCAAGATGAAAAAATGGTGGGATGATTTTCGTAACGCAACCGGCGGTACGGAAATTGGGGGTGTCTTTAAGCTCCCGGTCGTGAACAAAGTATCGTGGCAAGACATGCTCACCAAAACTCTCGAAGGACTCTGCGAGCATCAGTCGGACAAGAAGATTCTCCTGATCTTTGACGAGCTCCCGTACATGCTCCAGAAGATCGCGTCGCTTGGCGAGAGCCTCGAGTCGCGAACTCAAGCGCTCACGCTGCTCGATACCCTGCGATTGATTCGTCACAAGTATCGGGATCGGGACCTGCGAATGATCTATGCCGGTTCCGTAGGCTTGCACCACGTCGTAAACGACCTCAAGCAAGATATTCTCGCCAGCCAACCGGTCAACGACATGCCGATGGTCGATATCAGAGCCCTAGATCATTCCGATGCGATCCATCTTGCATCCAACCTGCTCTGGGAGGAACGGGTCGATATCTCGCCAGAAAACCGACAGGCAGTCTTGGAAAAGTTGGTGCATCTAACGGACGCCGTCCCGTTCTATATTCATGCGGTTTGCTCGAAGCTCGGTGAAGACGATGGTCCTGTCGATGCCCAACGCGTCGAACAAACAGTCGGCCAACAACTCTCGAGCGACCAAGATCCCTGGGAGATGGAGCATTTTCGCGAGCGGCTCGGCATTTACTACAAAGGCACTATCGACGATGTGTCCGGAAAGCCACTCCGAAACGAAGACATCGCTCGAAAGATCCTCGATCATATGGCTACAGTGTCTGAACCCCAGTCGATCGATCAAGTCTGGGCGGTTGTCAAAAGCCACTTCCAAATCACGGATCGAAATCATATTGTCGAGATGCTAGGGTCGCTGGCGTTGGATCACTACTTAATTGACGACTTGGATAGCAACGACAAAAAGCGATATCTCTTTCGATTCCCCCTCATTCAGAGGTGGTGGAAGCTTGCGCAGGGGCTGTAAGGATGAACCAACGACCGATCCTAGCGCCCTACACTCCCAGCAATACCGATCCGGAGTTGCTAAAGCGGATCTTTGTTCAGCGCGAAAAGCTTCTGGAACGCATCGTGGATCGATTGTCCCGCAGCATGACGACTGGGGACAGGCACCATATCCTTCTTATAGGACCTCGAGGATGTGGGAAAACCAATCTGGTGAGTCTTGCGGTCTGGGAACTTCAGAAAAACCCCCAGCTAGCCGATTGCATGCGGATTGCTTGGTTGGGAGAAGACGACTCTTTTACGGGGCTTATCCACTTGGCCTTTGGCATCGCGAGTCAATTGGCCAAGGAGTATCCCAAGGAGTTCCCCACAGACTTCAGAACAGCCGTGCGCGGGCTACCCAACGACGATGCCGCATTGGCCGTTTTGCATTCCACCGTCGGTCGACTTGGGGCTCGCAACTTGTTGCTTGTCACTGAGAATATGGACCAAACATTCCAGAGCCTTGGCGATTCGGGTCAGAAGAAGTGGCGAGCCTTTCTGCAAGAGACTAGGAAAATAGCCACCTTGGCCACCGCTCAGCAATTGTTCTCCGGTGTATCCGATCGCAACAAAGCCTTTTTTGGTTTCTTTGATATCCAGCACTTGAAACCCTTGTCGGTCGACGAAGCCGTCAAGCTGATCACTCGGATCAGCTTAGAGCACTCGAATCGGGAACTTATCCGATATTTGAAGTCCGCCGAAGGGCAGTTTCGGATTCGCGCCTTGCACTACTTGGCTGGTGGCAACCATCGTATGTACGTGCTGCTGTCGGAGTTTCTCACCAAGGAGTCTCTTGACGATCTCGTTGCGGCCTTTGAGGCTCTTGCCAACGACATGACGCCGTTTTTTCAGGAGAGGATCCGAGCCCTGCCGGATCAGCAAAGGCAGCTCGTCCAATGCCTCTGTGATGCCCAAGGAGCCTTAACCGTCAAAGAGATTGCCAGCGAGACGTTCATCGATGAACGCGTCTGTTCGAAACAACTTGGGAGTCTCAAGGAGAAAGGCTACGTGCGGTCGGAAAGACGGGGCAAGGAGTCTTACTACGACATGTCCGAGCCACTGATGCGGTTGTGCCTCGAGGTCAAGAACCAGCGAGGACGTCCACTCCAACTGCTTGCCCGATTTCTTCGCGCGTGGTTCCCGGTGACCGAGCTTGAGTCGAAGTTGAACGGAAACAAGAACGCGCGAGTCAGCGAGTACTGCAAGCTAGCCATCGAGTCAGGAGATGGCTTCAAGGGCACCCTTGCGATGACGCTTGGCTCGGAGATCAATACCAAAATCTCAGACGGAGATTTTGAGACGGCAGAAAGACTAATCAAGGAATTGGAATTTGCGGATCCATTGTCGGCCAGATCCGCATCGATCAACCAAGCTACTGCGAGATTGCTTCGAGGTTTTACGTACGGTCAGCAGGGGGACTTCGAGCGTGCATTGTCCGACTATTCAGCAGTCGTGGAGAAGCCTGATGCCCCTGTGGATCTGTGGGCTTGGGCTCTTTTCAATCGAGGTTTTACGTACGGTCAGCAGGGGGACTTCGAGCGTGCATTGTCCGACTATTCAGCAGTCGTGGAGATGCCTGATGCCCCAGTGGCTCAGAGGGCTTGGGCTCTTGTCAATCGAGGTTTTACGTACGGTCAGCAGGGGGACTTCGAGCGTGAATTGTCCGACTATTCGGCGGTCGTGGAGATGCCCGATGCACCTGTGGATCAGAGGGCTAAGGCTCTTTTCAATCGAGGTGTTACGTACGGTCAGCAGGGAGATATCGGGCGTGAAATGTCGGATTACTCGGCAGTGTTGGAGATGCCTGATGCCCCAGTGGATCAGAGGGCTAAGGCTCTTTTCAATCGAGGTGTTACGTACGGTCAGCAGGGAGATATCGGGCGTGAAATGTCGGATTACTCGGCAGTGTTGGAGATGCCTGATGCCCCAGTGGATCAGAGGGCTAGGGCTCTGCTCAACCGAGGAATAGCCAACTGGCGAACAAAACGTTTTAAGGAGAGTCTCGCCGACCTTGAAGCTTTCATAGCAATCCCCTCGATTTCGCTGAATCAGCGTACCAAAGGCCTATTTGCTATCGTTGAGCCGATGGTCGATCTCTGCTCTCTGGAAGACGTGAAAACAGCACTTGCTAGGGCGTTTAACGAAGGTGCTCGGGAAACCAGCGAATACGGAGGGACTCCTCACGACTTGCTTTGGATGGTGCTCGGGCGCAGTCCCGCCAAGTGGGCAGACTACATCTCGGTGATTGCATCGATGTACATCGAGCACGGATGTGCGGATAAGCTAGGTCAGGGGATCACGAAATCGATTCAGCATCTGGATGAGGGTGGGTTTTCCAAGTCCCAGATCGAGAATTGGAACGCCGCTTGGCAGCAGGCTGGCCAAGGCTCGGATGCTCTAGAGATCCCACTGCGTTGTCTTGATGTAGCAGTCGAAGTCATGAACTCAGACCCGCCTTCCGATCGCGCCTTGTTTCGATTGCCACTGGAACTTCGCGGCCTGATTCGCCCCTTGTTGAACCGATCCCTTGGGGACGCCTGATGTCTCGATAGGTGTCGGCAACAAAGGTGTCAGGTACCGTTTTGATACTCACCCTCCCCTTGGGAGGTCAGCAACAAAGGTGTCAGGTACGAATGGCACTGCCGTGATTTTATCCGCGCGCAGGTTGATCTTGGACTGAGGCGAGAGTTTTTGTAAACTTCGCCCAGCCAAGGTGATCTTTCGGTAATAAGCCAGCCTTGGTACTAAATTGAAGCCCTCCTTGGTTCACTCGCCAGTGAAAAGCCAAGGAGGGTTTTTTCATGGCTGCATCTGTATCAAATTCTCCCCTTCCATGCATCCGCAGTTTTGCCCTGATCAAAGACAGCATGCTGCAATCCACCGAACTCCCATTGGCTGAGGTTCTGGACTGCAACCATTGGCAAGAAATTTTCGATGCTCATCAAATCGACTTTGGCAACGACGAAGATGCGATCTACACGCCAGCGATCACGCTATGGGCTCTGATCTCTCAAGTGTTCTTCAAAGGCGAGATGCGCAGTTGCAAAGCGGCCGTAGGACGCGTGGCCAGTCTGTGGGCAACACTTGGCAAAGTCGTTTGCGGCACCAACACGGGAGCCTACTGTCGCGCGCGAGCCAAGATCTCTTGGAAAGCCGTTCGCGACATCTGTTGCCAAATCGCTCAAGCCACCGAAGCGAAGTACGATGCAGATGACCTTGACGCTGAACTCAAACGGCACGATGTGGTGGCCCATGCCCAGTCTGCACCAACAGAGGGTCGTATCCTACTCGTCGATGGCTTCACCGTAACTGCGGCCGACACGCCCGAGAACCAGAAAGTGTTTCCTAAAAACCCATCGCAAAAGGAAGGGCTTGGGTTTCCTCTGATTCGTGGTGTCAGCTTGATTTCAATGGTAACGGGATTGTTGGTTGACCTAGTACTTGGCCCGTACGCTGGGAAACAAAGCGGCGAAACGGCGTTGCTATGGCAGATGCTTGGGCGACTTAAGCCAGGTGATACGCTGGTCGCCGATTGCTTTTACTGTACCTACTGGATTGTGGCGGCTTGCAAAAGGAAAGGCGTCAATATCGTGATGAAAAACCATGACAAACGCGATGACGATCCATTTGGAGCCCATCGAATCGATAAGCATCAGCGAACCACCGCCTGGCTTCGGCCTAAGCGTCCGGACTGGATGAGCGAAGAAGAGTATGCCGCGTGCCCTGAGAAAATTGAAATTCGTCTGGTGGATATAATCATTCAGCAACCCGGCTTTCGCTCAAAGAAATACACGATTGTCACTACGATTTTGGATACGGCAGTCTTCACTCGCGACTGGATCACGAATGTTTACCGCAGTCGCTGGCTGGTTGAACTCGACATCCGATCGATCAAGTGCTCATTGGGCATGGACATCATACGAGCGAAGACGCCAGAGATGGTGCAGACGGAAATCTGGTCATGTCTGTTGGCTTACAACTTGATTCGAATGAAGATGTTGCAGAGTTGTTCGGTCAATGGTCGGATGCCACGTACTTTGAGCTTCACAACGACTCAGCAATTGCTCGCCAACAACTGGCTACTGGGAAGCGTCATGTTGACTGTTGAGTTAATCGAGCTTGGACAGCAAACCAGCGCCAGCGAATTGGTTGGCAATCGACTTGACCGAGTTGAACCAAGGGCCAACAAGCGCAGGCCGAAGCTACTTGCCTTGTTGACTAAGCCCCGCTCGCAAGCGAAGCTGAACCCTATCACTGCCGCCTGACCTAAGTCCTTTGATTCCAACCGGCAGTGCCATTCGTGTCAGGTACCTTTTTGA